>Ga0307933_1000200_pt1 | contig 58147 bp, 44 predicted proteins | sample OrgLakmetageno88_FD_201811 | JGI IMG/M metagenome (GOLD analysis project Ga0307933, IMG submission 201811) | Saline water microbial communities from Organic Lake, Antarctica - #88 | ecosystem: Environmental > Aquatic > Non-marine Saline and Alkaline > Saline | place: Antarctica: Organic Lake...
AAATCGAGGACAGCGTTTTCAGACGGTCCGCGATCCACGCGCGGCGATGCTCGTAGTTGATCCCCGTGTAGTCATCGACCCCACATAGAAACGCACGGCGCACGCAGCGGGAAATACAGTGATACACCCCCACTTGGTCTACATCCACGACTGTTTTTCGAGCAATTGACATTATTAGGTGCCTTTTTGTTCACCGTGCGGCCATCGGTCAAGCATTTTGAGGAATTTTTATGGGTGTCTTTTAAATTTTTCTTATGGGTGTCCTTTAAATTTCTCCTTTAAATTTCCCTACAAGCGCCTCTTCGACGCCGACTTCGGCTCCATCGCCGAGATACAGTAAGGTTCTCCCAAGTTCATTGTTTCGATACCTTTTCGGTTTCTCAAGTAAATCCCATGAGGTCATCCAAACACCTGCCTCCTCAATCCTTGAATTGTAGTCAGGCCACCCCAATCGGCACCTTTCATCGGATTAGCTTTCGGCGGGTACTTGCGTCCCTTCTGCATCTGCCAGACATCCACAAAGCTACGCACATATTCCTGGCTGCCAAGGATGGCTCCATCGCTAAAGTAGCGGACTCGGCAGCGCAGAGCTGACGCCCTAGGAAGCATGACTTTACCATCTTCAAGCGCTTGCAGCAGTCGCTCTCGTTCGGGTGCGGCCAATTCGCGGTCGTTCGCCCGTTCGCCGAACATCAGCTCGCGGTGCACCTCCAGCGCCTTTTTCTCCGGTGCCTTAGCCGCACCTAGACGGTCTGCCCAGATTGACTTAAGCCCTTTGCGCGCCGGAGCGTGCCCCACCACCGCCTCTGCATAGCCGCAAAAGCGATAATCCTTCGGATCCTTCACGATGCCCGCACGCACAGGATTGAGATCAATATAGGCAGCCATGGTTTGCAAGGGGTTGCCCCTCCCCTCCACCAGCACCGACTTAAACCGCTCCGCCCAAAGCGTCCCATATCGCTGATGAGAACGATTATACCAAACCGAGAAGCGTTGTTTCACCGCTTTCATAAATTCAGAAACATCTGACATACGAGCGAGTAATTTACGGCGAATCGCTTCAGCTTCCTCACCACCGGCCGTTAGCGTCTGCTCCATCACCGCGATAGACGCCGTCTGATACTTAGTAGGTTTCGGGTAGAGCACCTTGTAGCGCCGAAGTAATTCTTGATCCGAAACTTCCCCCGGCACAGGAACGCGAACTAACACATGAAAGTGGTTCGACATAACGCAATAAGTTTGCACCTCCACACCACTAAATTCAGCCACTTGCCAGATCATCTTTCGTAAGACTTCCTTGTGCCGATCCCCAAATAAACGCTCTCCATTCACAGTCCGCGTCATAACGTGGTAGGTGGAATCAGTTCCAGAAACTTTCAGCCGACGAGTTCTCATAATGATAAAGTGAATGAATCAAAACCAGGTGACGTCAAGCATTTATAGCCTGTCCCTTATTTAAATTTGGTGATTACAGGAATACAGATCAGGAGCAAAGAAAACTAAATCATATCTGTGTTTGTGGTTGACCAAATTAATGGCTATTAGCGGGATCATCTAAGCGGGATACGGATAGGCCATTCGTAGCGTGAGCGCACTGCTTGCCCGTCGCGCATGGGCGGCGAAAAGCGCGAGCCCTCAGCCATGCGGGTGGCCGCTTCGATGAATTCTTTATGCGAGTAGTTAAGCACTCGCTGCACAGAAATACGCCCGTCGGCTTCGACGAACACCAGCAGGCGGACGAAGCCCTCGCCGCGTCCGCGCGGTGTATTGGCTGGGTATCGAAAGTGTCCTTCCCTGACGAGCCGTGGAATCTCATCGAGGTCTCCGAAGCCGAACATTTGCTCCAGTTGCCCGACGGACTCGGTCGAAAAACCAAGGTCGATCCCGAGGCCTGCGCTGAGGCTCAAATCGCCAGTGCCGGGGTTGAGGCTTATTTCCAGCTGCTCTAAAGTCGGCATCGGCGGGGACACTTTCAGCTCTGGGGGCGGCGGCTCTTCTTCTTTGGGCGGTGGCGGTGGCGGGTCTTCTAGCGGCGGGGGTGGGCGCGGCGCAGCCAGCTCAATGGCCTCGATCATCTCGGCTCGATCGCGCGTGGGCTGGAAAATCTGAGTCAAGGGCACTAGCAGCATGATCAGCAAAGCCACGCCGCAACCCAGCAGGAGGCCGAGTCCTGAACCGGAGGTCATTTTTTGCGGTGGAAGTAGAGTGGGCATGTGCGAGCGCACACATAAGAGCCGCGATCCGGCGTTTGTCAAAGTCGGAGCGTGCCGCAAGCTATAACAACTGATCCAGCCCATCATTCACCCGCTGATCGCGCTGCTGCATCTGCTCTTTGCCAAATCCGATGACGCCCATGATGACTTGCGCACCGAGATAAGCAGCAATCGCCGCTCCCGAGACCACTAAGTAAATGAAGAGACGCGCGCCCGCCCTTGACAGCCCAGCTGCACGCTGCCAAAAAAGCCAATTTTCAACCAAAAACACCTATGGCATCCCCCACCGACGTCCGCAAAGGCAAAGTCCTCAATTATCAAGGCAGTCCGCACCTTGTGCTAGATGTGATGCACCGCACCCAAGGTCGCCAGGCCGGCTTTATGCAAGTCACCATGCGCAACCTGAATAGCGGCGCCAGCACCAACACCAAGATCCGCACCACCGACAGCGTCGAGATCCTGCACACCGACATGGTGAAGCTTGAGTTCAGCTACATCGATGCTGACGGCTACCACTTTATGGATCCCGAAACGTTTGAGGACATCATCCTCGACGAGGGCTTAGTCGAAGACGCCAAAGACTTTTTAGTGGAAACACAGGTCTATAGCATCCTCCACGTAGATGACAAACCGATCTCCATTGATCTGCCGGCTTCGATCGAGATGAAAGTCACCGAATCTGCCGAAGGTGTGAAAGGCGACACGGCCAGCAACGTGCAAAAACCCGCCACCCTCGAAACTGGTCTAACGATTCAAGTGCCACTCTTTGTAAAAGCGGGCGATACGCTCAAAGTCGGCACAGCCGACCGCAATTATATGGGGCGCGCGTAGAGTTTTTTAGCGAGCTCGGGGAGGCACCTTAAATCACCTACCAAGAAAAGCTTCTGCTTGCCTTGCTAAATCGTCCCCGCACTCTGGCATCTTCCATGGCTGTCAAAGATACTGAATTCGTCCACCTCCACGTCCATACAGACCACAGCCTGCTGGATGGGTGCAGCCGCACAGATAAGCTCTGCGCTCGGGCTGCGGAGCTGGGAATGAAGGCACTCTCGATCACTGATCACGGTGTTCTTTACGGGTTGACTAGCTTCTTCAAACAAGCGGAAAAACACGGTATCAAGCCCCTCCTCGGCTGCGAGATCTACTTGGTTTACGAGGACGAGCTAGCCTTGATCAACGAGGAGCGTGCCAAGCAAAAGTCCCGCCACATGGGGCTGCTAGCCCGCAACTTCACCGGCTACCAGAATCTTTGCAAACTCGTCTCCAAAGCCCACACGCAGGGCTTTTACCGCAACCCGCGCACCGACCTGACCACACTTGCCGCACACAGCGAGGGCTTGATCGGTTTCTCCGGCTGTCTGGCCGGAGTTATTCCGAAATTGCTGCTCGCGGGCGAGTTCGACCAAGCGTGCGCCGCAGCAGCCAAGTTTATCGATATTTTCGGCAAAGACTACTTCATCATCGAGATCATGGATCACGGCATCGAGGAGCAGCGCCGTATCATCCCCGACCTGCTCAAGATCGCCGCCAAATTTGACCTCAAAGTCGTCGCCACCAACGACGTCCACTATGTCAAAAACACCGACTGGGAGCCGCACGATTCCCTGCTCTGCATCCAGACCGGCTCCAAAGTGGCCGACGAAAAGCGCATGCGCTACGACGCGCACCAGTTCTACCTCAAGTCGCGCGATGAGATGGAGCTGGCTTTTAAGGAAGTGCCGGCGGCCATCACCAACACCTCCGCCGTGGCCGAGATGTGCGAGGTCAAGCTGCCCTTCGGCGAGAATCACTACCCTATTTACGAGCGAGCCATCGAGGTGGAGACCGGCCACGACCACGCTAACTTCGACCGCTTCCTCGACCTCTACGTCGAAAAGAAGAACGAGATCCTCCTGCGCGATGGCGAAGCCCTGATCGAGATGGGCGAGGCCGAACGCCTCAAACACAAGGGCAACGGTCTCTACCTCTTCGAACTTTGCAAGCACGGCCTGAAAGAACGCTACGGCACTGACTACGACATCTGCCGCGCGGATTGGGACAAGGTCTCCGCCGAAGACAAGCGCTACTGCGAGCAACTCGAATACGAGCTCGCCATTATTACAGGCACAGGATTTGTGGATTATTTCCTGATCGTTTGGGACTTCATCGCTTGGGCGCGTGAGCAGGGCATCCCCGTCGGCCCCGGCCGTGGTTCGGGTGCGGGCTGCATCGTGGCCTACGTGCTCAAGATCACCGATATCGATCCACTCAGTTTCGGCCTGCTTTTCGAGCGGATGCTTAACTTAGAGCGCGTGTCGCCGCCCGACTTCGACGTCGACTTCTGCATGCGCCGCCGCGACGAGGTCGTCAACTACGTGCGTGATAAATACGGTAAAGACCGCGTGGCCAACATTATCACCTTCGGCACCTTTGGCGCGAAGATGATCATCCGCGATCTCGCCCGTGTCAACAACCTCGACTTTGCCGAGTCCAACAAGCTCGCAAAAATGATTCCCGACGAGCTCAACATCACCCTAGATGAATCCGTCAAAAAGTCGCCCGAGCTAGCCGCCGAGATCAACCGTAACCCCATCGCCCGCACCATCATTGAGCAAGGCCGAGTGATCGAAGGCATGATTCGTAATACGGGCAAACACGCCTGCGGTGTCATCATCGCCGACCAAGACATTACAAATCTCGTTCCAGTTACGCTTCAAGAAGGCGATTTGACTACACAGTATCCAAAAGGTCCGTCCGAGGATCTCGGTCTGCTCAAGATGGACTTCTTGGGGCTCAAGACTTTAACCGTGATCTCCGATGCGGAAAAAAATGTGCAGACGACGCGCAACGACTCCGGCTTCAACGTCGAGAAAGTGCCCCTCGACGACAAAGAGACCTTCGACCTGCTCAACTCCGGTCGCACCACCGGCGTCTTCCAGCTGGAGTCTGGCGGCATGCAGCAACTCTGCCGACAGATCGGCCTCAGCTCGTTTGAAGAAATCATCGCGCTGATCGCCCTCTACCGGCCTGGCCCGATGCAGTTCATCTCGCAATTTATCGAAGGTAAGAAAGACCCGCGCACCGTCCAGATACCCCACCCGCTGCTCAAAGAGTTGGTCGAGGAAACTTACGGCGTGTTGGTTTACCAAGAACAGGTTATGCAGTCGGCGCAAATCATCGCCGGCTACACCCTCGGCGGCGCAGATGTTCTCCGGCGCGCGATGGGGAAAAAGATCAAGTCCGTCATGGATGCGCAGAAGGATGTCTTCGTCAAAGGTGCTAAAGAGACAAACGACATCGACCGCCGCACCGCCGAGTCGATTTTCGCCTTACTAGAGAAGTTTGCCCAATACGGTTTCAATAAGTCGCACTCCGCCGCTTATGCCATGCTGAGCTACCGCACCGCCTATTTAAAGGCCAACTACCCCGTCGAGTTCATGGCTGCGGTGCTCACGTCCGAACAAGGCAACGCCGATAAGATTTCGCACTTTCTGGCCGAGTGTAATGCAATGAATGTGCCCGTGCTCAGCCCCGATGTGAACGAGTCAGGTGCTGACTTCACCCCCGTGATTGAAAACGAAGAGGGCTGCATTCGCTTTGGGATGGCTTCGATCAAAGGTGTCGGCGAAGGTGCCGCACAAGTCATTATCGCCGAGCGAGAGGCCAGCGGCGCTTACGAAGGGTTTAGCGATTTCATCGTCCGTAACGCCGACAAGGCCGTCAACCGACGCGTGATGGAAGCGCTGATCAAGACCGGCGGCTTCGACTCACTGGGCGAGGATCGCGCCAGCCTCCTCCACGGGCTCGAATCCGAACTAGCCGAAGCCGAAAGTGCCCGCCGCGACCGCGAAGCTGGCCAGAGCAGCCTCTTCGATCTACTCGGTGACGATGTCGGCGTGGCCGACGAGGATAAGCCCGGCAACAACCGCCGCACCGTCGCTGAAATGACGATGACGGAAAAACTACGCTACGAAAAAGAGCTACTTGGCTTTTATATTTCCGGGCACCCGATGGATGCCTACGCCGGCATCGACACCGCCATCGATAGTTTCCACCACCCCGACGAGTTAGTCAATTTCGACGACCGCAGCACCTTCCGTCTCTGCGGCATCGTCAGCAATTTAGCGATTAAATACACACGTAAAGACAGCAAGCAGATGGCAGTCTTCAATCTCGCTACTAGTAACCACAGCTACGAGATGATCATGTTCCCCGATCCGTATGCCAAGGAAGGCGCGCGCCTAGAAGACGGCAAACTCGCACTCATTCAAGGCCTGATCGGTCGCCGCAATGGTGAGATGAGCCTGGCCGCGCACAATATTTTCGAACTCGAAAGTTCAATTCCAAAGATCATTAAACGCATCAACTTCATCGTGCACCCCAACGGCAAAGCCACCGAATTCATCGAGCTACTACGCGCGACAATTGATGACGAATACGGCGAGACTCGCGTTAACATCAGCTTCTTAGTGGATGAACAAATCCTCGAATCCCAAACTGCCCAGTCGCTCACCTTTACTATCACCGGCACCAATTTTAAAACCCTCCGCCGCCACCCCGCCCTAGCCGGCGTCCGCATCGAAGCCGTCGACCTCAAACCAATCGACGACCGCCGCCCATGGGAGAAACGCTAAACTCATATAGTACTTTACGTAAAGGAGCTAACGCCCACATATTGTTTAAAGATCAATGCCAACAATCTACGATAATATCAAAGTCCCCTTTCTAGAGAATGATCTAGGGAATGGCCTGAAGGATGCACTTAAAGCATCCAAACGGGGTGATTTTTGCGTCGGCTATTTCAACCTTCGAGGCTGGCGATCAATCGACAAAGTTGTTCAGGATTGGCCGATGGATGACGAATCGCCCTGTAAACTACTCGTTGGAATGCAGCGCATTCCTCAAGAAGAGCTTTCGCTACTCTTTGAAGAAGGCTCTGAGACAGATCGATTAGACAACAAGCGCGTCACTCAATTAAAACGAAGAGTCGCCGAAGACTTTAAGCATCAACTCACAATTGGCGCACCAACAACGAGCGATGAAGCGGGGCTTAGACGCCTAGTCAAACAGCTCAAAGAAGGCCGTGTTCAAGTAAAACTCTTCCTCCGCTATTCATTGCATGCAAAACTCTATTTAGCGCATAGAGACGATAATTTCCAACCTATTTTAGCATACTTAGGAAGCAGTAACTTAACGATGTCAGGACTGAGGGGTCAAGGTGAACTCAATATCGATGTCGCTGACCTTGATTCAGCAGCCAAACTACACCAATGGTTTCAAGATCGGTGGAATGACTCCTACTGCCTGGACATTACAGAAACCCTTATCGAGATCATCGAGGAAAGTTGGGCAGGTGAACGAATCTTAGAACCTTATTTGGTTTATCTCAAAATGGCTTGGCACCTCTCCCAAGATGCACGTGATGGTATCAAAGAGTTCCGGATACCGCATGATATAGCGGATGACCTCCTGCCTTTTCAGGTGAAAGCTGTTCAACTGGCATGTCGGCATCTGAATAAACGAGGCGGAGCCCTTATTGGAGACGTCGTCGGCTTAGGGAAAACTCGTATCGCTTCCGCAGTCGCTAGAATCATGGGCGACGACCAAATGCTAGAAACTCTGATTCTTTGCCCTAAGAATTTAACGACCATGTGGGAGGAGTATGCGCATAAGTTCAAATTACGTGCGCCGAAAGTCCTTTCACAAAGTCTTGCTCAACGGGATCTTCCCGACTTGCCACGATATCGCTTGGTCCTGATCGACGAATCGCATAATTTTAGAAACAAAGAGGGCAAAGTCTATCAAGCCATTCGCGAGTATATTGAGCGCAATGACTCTAAGGTCATTTTGCTAACCGCGACGCCCTACAATAAAACCTACCTCGATCTAGCAAGTCAGCTCCGCCTCTTCACCCCTGAGCAGCAGGACTTGGGCATTCGCCCTGAAAACATGCTTCGCCAAATCGGAGAATCACAGTTTAGCTTAAAGAACCCCAATATTCCCCTCTCATCGCTAGCCGCTTTTGAAAAAAGCGAAGAACCCGATGATTGGCGCGAAATCATGCGACTCTTCCTAGTGCGTCGCACACGCTCTTTCATTATTAAAAACTATGCGGATTTTGATGAAAGAGACGGACGGGCTTATCTGACCTTGCCTAGTGGTCTGCGCATGTATTTCCCGAATCGCCTACCGAAAACAATTTCCTTCCGCTCGGATCCTCACGATGAAACAGATCCTTGCGCTCGACTCTTCCATGAAGATGTCGTCAACGCCATCGATGGGCTAGACCTCCCCCGCTACGGGCTAAGCCTTTACACCAAACAGATTCTACCAGCAGATCTAAGCTCGTTGGAGGACAAGCTCATTCAAGACCTTTCTCGTGCTGGCAAGCGTCTCAAAGGTTTTTGCCGCACCAACCTTTTCAAACGCCTCGAATCTTCAGCTGAGGCATTCCTCATCTCCATCCATCGTCACATCCTCCGGAATTTTCTCTTTATTCACGCACTTGAGAACGGAAGACCGCTTCCAATCGGCAAACAAGATGTCACATTTCTAGACACACGTTATCGTGACAGCGGTGATGGCGAGCTTGGATTGGATGATGAAGAGACGGATCTACCTCCCATCGAAAATTGGGACGCCGCCCACTATGCAAGCGAAGCGGCTAACTTGTATCACTCACTGTCCACTCAATACAAAAAACGTTTCCGGTGGCTACGGACGGACGTCTTCAAGAAGACTCTCAAAACTGACCTGCAGTCTGATGCCAATGCCCTACACTCCATTCTCCAGAGAACGGGCACAATTCCACACACCAAGGATTTCAAACTTCAGGCATTGATTGACCTAGTCTACAATCAACATCCCGACGAAAAATTTCTCATCTTCACTCAATTTTCGGATACAGCTAAGTATTTAGGTAATGCCCTACACGCCACATCTATTGAGCGAGTGGACTGCGCTACTGGCGACTCAGTGAATCCAGCCGCGCAAGCATGGCGTTTTTCGCCAGTGTCCAATGACAAACTAAAAACCTACCCGCAAAGCAAACAGACACGCGTCCTCATCGCGACAGATGTTCTCTCGGAAGGACAAAATTTACAAGACGCCTGCCGCGTCATTAATTACGATCTGCCGTGGGCCATCATCCGTCTCATTCAGAGAGCCGGTCGCGTCGACCGTATCGGGCAAATGTCTGACAACATCACTTGCTACTCTTTTCTACCGGCCGAAGGCGTGGAGCAAATTATCAAACTTCGCCAGCGACTCCTGCACCGTCTTCGTGAAAACGAGGAAGTCGTCGGCTCTGACGAAAGCTTCTTCGAGAATCAAACCGCCGAAGACGAAGAAGGCTTACGCAATCTCTACAACGAAAAATCTGGTGCACTTGACGAGCCTGAAGACGACGAAGTCGATCTCACATCCGAAGCCTACGAGATATGGGCGAATGCCATAAAACAGGACGCTTCGGTTCGGAAAAGAGTCGAAAGTCTCCCTGATGTCGTCTTTGCCACAAAGCCACACACGCCCGATGCAGAAAGACCCCAATTTACACCAGAGGGTGCTTTGGTTTACATCCGCACACAGCATGACAACGACGCCCTGCTTTGGATGGATCCCGACAAAACCGCCGTGTCCGAATCGCCCGTTCGCATCTTGCGAGCTGCGACCTGCACTGCCGAGACGCCCGCACTGCCTCGTCGCGATGATCACCACGAACTCGTCGCCCATTCCATGCACATTATTCGCGAAGAACGGCGCGACCTCAGATCCGGCCAACTCGGTTCGCGACGCGGTGCCCGCTATCGTGCGTATGAGCGCTTACAGGATTTCGTTAAAAAACGAGATGGCGACCTCTTCCTGAGCGAACGAGTTCGCGAGGCCATACAGGCGATTTTTGACAACCCCTTGACCACAACTGCCGTCGACAAGCTCAACCGACAGTTGCGCTCAGGCATTAATGATGACGAACTTGCCGAACTCGTCACCGCACTACACCAGGATGATCGGCTCGTCGCGGTCAATGATCGCGAAACACACCGCACAGATGCACGTATTCTCTGCTCATTAGGGCTCAAAACTACGAAGGAGACCACATGCACCTGATCTATCTCGATGAAAGCGGCAACTCTGGCAACAACCTTGCCGACCCGCAACAACCCATCTTCGTGCTCGGCGCCTTGGTTGTACCCGAAAAAAAGTGGAAGCAAATCGAGCACGATTTAATCGAGAAAATTGACGCGTTCTTTGAAGGTTCAGTTCCCGAAAACTTCGAAATTCACGCACATGAGATCCGAAACCGAGTCGGGATTTTCAGAGATATAGACTTTGAGAAATGCATCGAATTCCGAAACGAACTCATGCAGGTCGCCATCGATCACGAGCTAAAATTCATCTACCGTTCTATCGCCAAGAAACGCTATGCAACTTGGCTTGATCGCACGTTTGGCAAGGGTATCGCTATCAATCCACATATTGCCGCCTATCCTCTCGTGTCCCAAACGATCAATACATATTTAAGGAGCTTAGGGGATGACGAACTCGGCATCCTCATTAACGATGACAACAAGGAGGTGGTCTCAGATATTGAACGCACCACCAAAATACTACGAGCCGACTCTAGCCATTTGCAGCTTGATCGCGTTATCGAGAAAGGCTTTTTCATCGACTCCAGTAAAAGTCACCTACTACAGCTTGCCGACCTCTGCACCTTCCATGCTCGCAAGCGCGAGGAGGTCAAATCCGGCTTCCCTGAGAAAAATATCGACAAAAGAGGAATCGAATTACTCGAGCCGCTCATTTTTACTTCAAACGAGTCGATGCCCGACGTTTTAGCGTGGTTGACCGCCCAAAACAAAAGGAGCGGCGAGGACCCCAGTGGGGTCGAGTCGCCAAGTGGCGGCCGCTCTCGTCGCTGATTACAAACCTGCACACGTTTCCTCATATTTCAAGCCCATAATTTATGACGCCGATCCAACGCCGCGAAATCACCCTTTACCTCGAAGCTTTTGACTTCTCCGGCCTCTTTACTGACGCCACCATTGGCTGGGACTGGCCTGAAGGCGGCGCATCGCTCAACGTTCCCACTAAAGATGGCTTTCTAAAGCTCGAAGTCGTGGCCGAAAAGCGCGGCGTCAAAGTCCTTAAAATTCCACCGAACCTGGAGGGTAAAATCCCGCCATCGGCCGATCGCCGCGCCCTGGAAAAAGCAATTCGCCTCGTCGCCGCCGAGCACCTTCTCATCTTTACCGATGCCGCCAAGACCCAGCAAATCTGGCAGTGGACTCAGCACACATCCGGCAAACCCATCTCCTTCCGCGAAATCGTCTGGCAAAAGGGCAAAGCCAACGAACTTCTCATTCAAAAACTCTCCTCCATCGCCTTTACCCTCGATGAGGAAGAAGGACTCGACATTACGGGTGTGGTTCAGCGACTGAGCGATCAGCTCAACCGCGATACCGTCACCAAGCGTTTCTACGACAACTTCAAGAAGCAGAAAGACGCCTTCGCCAAGTTTATCGAAGGCCTTGGCGACAAAGACATACTCGCCCACTACACCTCACTGATGCTCAACCGCATCATGTTTTGCTACTTCCTCCAGCGAAAGGGCTTTCTCGACGGCGACCGTGACTATCTCCGCAACCGACTCGCCAGTATTCAGGATGAACTCGGCGAAGGCCAGTTCCACTCCTTCTACCGCAGCTTCCTGCGGCGCCTCTTCCATGAAGGTCTCGGCGGCCATGTCGAGTCGCGCGAGCCAGACTTTGCCAAACTGATCGGCAAGGTGCCCTACCTCAACGGTGGGATCTTCGATGAACACCCCATCGAGCGCGCCCATCCCGACCTCACTATCCCCGACGAAGCTTTTGAAAAGGTCTTCGCCTTCTTCGATCAATACGATTGGCACCTCGATGAGCGCCCCATCGCCAGCGGCAGCGAGATCAACCCCGAAATCCTCGGCTACGTCTTCGAGAAATACACCAATCAAAAAGAGATGGGTGCCTACTACACCAAGGAGGACATCACCGAATACATCTCTAAAAATTGCATCCTCCCCTTTCTCTTCAATGCCGTTGGCAAGAAACTTCCCGACACCATTTGGGAACTGCTCCAAGAAGACCCCGATCGCTACATTTACGAAGCCGTCCGTCGCGGTGCGCCCGAAACGCTCGCTGACTGGGAGGCCTCCCTGCCGGAAAACATCCGCTGCGGCCTACGCCCCGAGAGTCTTGATACCGTGGTCGAGCTGGACACACCCGTCACCAGCCTCGAACTGCGTAAAGACTGGAACACGCCCACGCCCGCCAGCCACCGCTTGCCCACCGAGATTTGGCGCGAGACCATTGCCCGCCACCAGCGCTACTACGACCTAAAGGAGAAACTTGAAAGCGGCGCAATCACCTCGATTGACGACTTCATCACCCATAATCTCGACATCCGCCAATTCGCCCAGGATGTCGTCGAGAGCGCAGATGCCAGCCTGCTGCTCGCCTTCTTTAAAGCACTGAAAAACGTCTCCGTGCTTGACCCGACTTGCGGCTCAGGTGCCTTTCTCTTTGCCGCTCTGGAAATCCTCCAGCCGCTCTATCTCGCTTGCCTCGAACGCATGCGTGTAATTATCGCCGATTGGCGCAGCGCGGACGAAAGCCACCCCAATTGGGAAAAGGAGATCGGCGCGATTCTCGATCAAGCCGCAGCTCACCCGAACGAGGCCTACTACATTAATAAGACCATCATCGTCCACAACCTCTACGGGGTGGACATCATGGAAGAAGCGGTCGAAATCTGTAAACTCCGACTCTTCCTTAAGCTCGCCGCCCAGCTGGAGCCAGGGCAAGCCGTCGAACCCCTGCCCGATATCGACTTCAACGTGCGTTCGGGCAACACGCTCGTCGGTTACGCCTCCAAAACGGAGATCAAGAAGGCAGTCGAAAATGATAGTTCACTGATACAACAAGAAGACGACTTGGAGCAGGCTTTAATGATCGGAGTCACGTCGGATTCCCATCTCTATCAAACTATTATCGAACAAGCTGAAGACGCCGACCGCGCCTTCCAGCGCTTCCACGCACTACAGGAAGATACCCAAACCAAGCCAGCCGATTTCCGTTCCGCAAAGAAAAAGCTAAACCTTACTCTAGATATTTTGCGGGAACAACTCGATCACTTCCTAGCCGCCGACTACGATCAGAAAAACTTAAAGTCGGACGCAAAGCTACAGTCTTGGCAGAAATCTCATCAGCCATTCCACTGGTTCATTGAATTCTACGGGATCATGAACGCAGGCGGCTTTGATGTAATTATTGGGAACCCACCATACCTAGAACTAACAAAAGTAAAATCTTACAAAGTGAAGAATTACAGAACTGTAAGTTGCAACAACCTCTACGCAATCACAGCGGAAAGAGTCTTACAGATCGAAAAAAATAACGCATGGAGCGGTTTGATTATACCGATTTCATTTGCGGCAACTAATGCGTTCGAGCCTCTCCGAGAAGTATACTTAAGCGAAAGCCCTAAATTATGGATTTCAAACTTCTCAAACAGACCTGGTCAATTATTCACTGGAGCTCAGAGTCGACTCAATATCGTTGTTCGATCAAATTCTAATACGCGCTCATTGTATTCAACGAAGTATTATCGCTGGGATGCACGAGGAGGAGAAAGAACAAATTTATTGGCTCAAGTTACATATTCAGCAGACTTAAAAATCACGACCCCCGAAAGCTTTCCAAAAGTTTCAAATATAAAGCTCTTAGAACTGCTTAACGATACTGCACGTAGAAAGACAATTTCAACCATCAGCTCCAGAAATGGGCAATATCCAGTATATTGGATTAGAGTGCCAGGTTATTTCCTTCAGTTCTTTGACTTCGAGCCTCAAGTCGAAGAAATCGACACTAATCTAAAGCGAGCCCGTGGAGAGCTGAACAAAATTACATTTGATAGTGCTGAAAAACAAAAGGCTTTCTTAGCATTACTAAACAGCAGTCTTTTCTTATTACGATACACGACTGACTCAGACGGCAGGCACATAAATCCATCAGATGTGAAAAACTCTAAGGTTACCCCCAGCTTATCTTTAGGTGAGACTGAAATAATAAGTAGTCTAGCGTCAGAACTAACTGATCGACTTGTTGAAACTAAAGGCGTTTGGAGAAAAAGTGGACTACTAATAGACACCTATAATTCAAAGTTGGCAAAATCCATTATCGACAAAATCGACACGCTCCTAGCCGCACACTACGGCTTCACGGAAGCGGAGTTAGATTTCATCATCAACTACGACATCAAATACCGGATGGGGCTGGGCAGTTAAGTCCGAATAATAGCTATGGCCGAACCCTACTCAGTGATCGATGTGCACCCCGAAATGCGGGGCGAGTTGGAGCAGTTGGGCAGTAAGCCAAAGTTCTGGTTTAAATACGAAGGTCATAACTGGCTCTTTAAAGAAGCCCGCGAAAATACGGGCGAAGACTGGTCAGAGAAAGTCGCTTCTGAAATCGCCACTTTGATGGGCTTATCCACCCACCACACCGAGCTCGCGAGTTGGCAAGGCAAGCGTGGCTGCGCCGTCAAGTCCTTCCTCGTGCCCAAACAGGAAGTGTTGATCCACGGGAATGAGCTCCTCGGAGGCCTCCTCAAGGATTACGACACAGAGAAAGTGCGCGGTCAGTCCGACCACACATTCGAGAATATTGTCAAAGTGATTTTGAAACTGCCGAGTCCCCCAAAGGTCTCAGCCCGATGCAGCTCGCCAGCCTGTTGGCAGAGCGCTACCCCGACCTCTTCAAACCATGGCAGAAAAGAGTGGCAGCGATTGATAAAAGTGATTTAGTAAACATTCTATCACGTGTTCCAATCGCACTAATGAGTCCGGATGCACAGACGTTCGCCTTAGCGCTGATCGAACAAAACCAGCAACACCTCCTCAAACTATGAAAAGCCTCTTCCTCGCATGGCAAGCCCCCGAAAGCACGGCACACAGCCGAGCTTGGTTTCCGGTAGGTCGGCTCGATGCCGAGCCGCAATCGCACAGCTATAGCTTCCGCTATACCAAAGGCGCACTCAGTGCTCAAGAAATGGTCGGCTTCGAGCCGCTACTGGCTTTTCCTAAATTCGACGAAGTTTACCAATCATCCGAACTCTTCCCGCTTTTTAAAAATCGGGTGTTATCTCCCAAACGGAAGGACTTCGAAGAATATATCAACTGGCTGAATCTAGAAAACGGCGAAGGTATCCCCGACCCGATTGAGATCCTATCCGTCTCCGGCGGAGAGCGTCAGACCGACAGCTTAGAAGTCTTTCCCAAAGTCAACACCGACAGTCAGGGTAATTTCAAAGTGCGTTTCTTCCTTCACGGTCTCCGCCATCTAGGAGCCAAAGCTATCGAGCGAGCAGGTCGTCTTCAAGTTGGAGAGCAGCTGCGTGTTTTTGTCGAACTCAACAATCCGGCAACTCGGATCGCCGTTTCACTCATGTCGGAAGACTACGAGATGATCGGCTGGGCGCCGCGATATCTCGTAGATGATTTGGTGCGCTGCGTGCCGACCGCCCCAGAACTTTCAGCGGTCGTTGCGCGGATCAATCCCGATGCGGCTCCTTTTAATCAACGAATTATGATTGATTATTCAGGCCGGGCACCCGCAGGCCAAGAGCCCATGTCCACTCCGGACTTTCAGCCACTAATTGGCTAGCGGCGCAAATTGATTCAACGCGAGAGTTCGTCGATGGAGTCGTTACAGCAGCGGGGAAACAAGTCGCTACTAGGCAATAAGCCGGTGGCCTTCTTGTGCTCCACTCGCTGCGATGGTGACGCCGTGCTCAAAGCTTACGAATGGGCGCGCCAGCAGTGCGACCTCAGCAGCACAATTATCAGCGGCTTTCACACGCCCGTCGAGAAGGACGTTTACGCAATCCTCGCCCGCCGCGGAGCCAAGCTGATCCATTGCCTCGCCCGCTCGCTCCCAAAACGTCTATCCGTCGAACAACAAGCACTCATCGTCGAAGGCCGCCTACTCCTGATCAGCCCAAACGAAATCAGCCAGCTCCCCCGCGCGACGAAAATCAGTTGCGCGGCGCGTAATCGATTCGTTGCTGCAACAGCCAATCACATTTTAGTCGGCTACCTGCACTCGGAAAGCTCACTCAAACAGGATCTCGACGGATTCAAATACCGATCTCTCTGATCGAACAGACATCGAGCCCAGTAACTCAAAATATGCCCTCCCTTACGGTTGAAAGCGGTAATCTACGCTGCGGAGTATCAGCTGAAAGGGTGCATCGCGCATTTGAGAGAGCATTCTCAATAACCACCGACACCAGTGAATTAGAACTGATTGGGATTTTCCGTGGTGCGACACTCGATTAGTGGCGTTTTGACTTGAAACCAGAGGGCGATGATACGACGTTGATAAGTGGACATATTTCAACAGGTCGCGAAAACAAGGACAAACCCTCGATCATAGGAGCCGGATTCGAGTCAATTAATCATGTGGTGCCCCTACCAGCGGTTGGACCTAAAAAAAACCCTGAAAATTCCCATTGACAGAGGGTCACCCGATTCTACTGTTCACCGTTTTTCCAGAAACCATGAAAACCACTTTAGCTACTAAATCTGACCACACCAAAGCCTGGTTCGTCGTCGATGCTGCCAATGAGACACTTGGCCGCATATCCGTAAAAATTGCCAACGTGCTCCGTGGTCGCCATAAGCCGACCTACACGCCGCACGCGGACACTGGTGACTTCGTCGTCGTCGTCAATGCCGAGAAGATCAAGGTCACTGGCAAGAAGAACACTGACAAAAACTACATGTTTTACTCTGGCTGGATGGGTGGCGAAAGCTACACCAGCATGAGCGAAATGCGCGCCAAAAAGCCCGAATTCATTATCGAACACGCAGTCAAGGGCATGCTTCCACGTAACAAACTTGGCCGCGCGATGATCAAAAAACTTAAAGTCCACGCTGGCTCCGAGCATCCTTACGAAGCTCAGCAACCAAAACCTCTGGTTTAGAGGCGGGGTTTAATCCAACACTTTATATATAATGAGCGAAGAAACATTTGTAACCGTCGGCCGCCGCAAGAAAGCCACCGCCCGCGTCCGCCTCACCCGCGGCACTGGTAAAATAGCCGTTAACGGCTCCGATCCACGCGCCTACTTCAAAACTGAAGAGTTTGCGAACGCCGCCCTTTCCCCCTTGAAGACAGTCGAGATGGCCGACCAAGTCGACATCATTATCAAAGCACAAGGTGGCGGCCTCAACGGCCAAGCCGGTGCAGTTCGCCTCGGCATCGCTCGTGCGCTCGAAAAGCTCAACGCCGATTTGCGTGTGCCGCTCAAACAAGAAGGCCACATGAAGCGTGACCCCCGCTCTCGCGAGCGTCAGAAGCCCGGCCTTGCCGGTGCTCGTAAACGCTTCCAATTCTCGAAACGTTAAACCGTCAGCGGCGGTTTAGGTCGCAACTCCATTTTGCAACCCTCCAAAGCCGCGTAAGCGTGGCTTGGAGGGTTTTTTGTTTCTAAAATATCAAAATCATGAACGCAGCAATCATAGGCGCCTCTGGCTACTCAGGCGAAGAACTCGTCCGGCTTCTTTCTCGACACCCCGATGTCGAGCTCACCGCCGTCACTTCGCGCTCGCTAGCGGGCAAGCTCGTGGGCGATCACATGCCCGCGCTGCGGCACCTTGTAGGCGACCTCGCCTTCACCGCGTCCGATCCTGCCGAGCTCGCGGCTAATCCCGCTATCGACCTCTTCTTTCTCGCTCTGCCCCACGGCGTGGCCTCCGAGTTTGCCGATCCGCTCTTTAAAGCGGGTAAGACCGTGATCGACCTCAGCGCCGATTTCCGGCTTGGCTCCACCCACCTCTACCAAGACTACTACGGCCAGCCGCACCCCGCGCCGCACCTATTGCAAGCCGCATCCTACGTTGTCCCCGAACTCGCCGACGGCAAGTGGAAGGCCGCCTCGCTCATCGCCTGCCCCGGTTGCTACCCGACCAGCATTCAAATACCCCTTGTTCCGCTACTCATCGCCGGGCTGATCGAGCCCAAGGGCATCGTGATCAACAGCTACAGCGGCGTCAGTGGCGCTGGCCGCAAGGTGGCCGAAGACTTTATCTACTGTGAGCGTAACGAAAGCATGAAAGCCTACGCCATCCCCAAGCACCGGCACCTCTCCGAGATCGAGGAACAACTCGAAAAGGCCGCCTTCACCGATTGCGTCGTCCAGTTCAACTCACACCTTGCTCCCATGTCGCGCGGCATATCTACCACCATCGTGGCCAAAGCCAAGGCCTCGCTGCAGAACGTCTATACTACTTGGGAAAAGACCTACGCCGATAAGCCTTTTGTCAGCGTCTTACCCAGCGGCACATTTCCCGATACCAAACACGTCACTGGCACCAACCGGGCAGACATCTCCGCCGTCTACGATCAACGAACAAAGAACTTCATCATCACCTCAGCCATCGACAACCTCCTCAAAGGCGCCAGCGGACAGGCCGTCCAGTTAATGAACCTAAAATTCGGCTTCAAAGAAACAGCCGGCCTCATTTAATCTCGCATCACGTATCCAATGAGCATCCAAGTCCAGCTAATCGAAAACCCAAGTGGCATTGCCGACTGCCCAGGCTTCAAGACCGCAGCAGTGGCCTGCGACATTCGGGAAAAGGGCGATCTTACGCGACTCGATCTAGCACTCGTCACCGCAGATAAGCCCTGCAACGCAGCGGGCGTTTTCACACTCAACGATGTCTGCGCCGCGCCCGTCCACGCTTGCAAAGAAACCCTCTTCAGCCCCACCGCTAAGGTGGCCGGCTTCATCGTCAACAGCGGCAATGCCAACGCCGCCACCGCCGCGCAAGGCATGGTCGATGCACGGGAAATGTCGACCATCGCCCAACTCGAAACCGGCATCGACTCACCCTTTCTAGTTAGCTCCACAGGCCGCATTGGACGCAAGCTCCCCATGGGCAAGATCAAGTCTGGTATCGCTGCCGCCGCACAGAAGCTTAGCTCAGACCCGCAAGCTTCGCTCGATACAGCCGATGCGATCCTCACCTCCGACACTCGCAGGAAGTGCGCCACCGCCCGCTTTAACTACGAGAGCCACACCATCACCGTATCCGGAATCGCCAAAGGTGCTGGCATGATCGAGCCCAACATGGCCACCATGCTTGCTTTTTTAGTGACTAATCTCGATGTAGATAGCGCCACCCTTAAAAACACCCTGACACTCGCCTGCAACAAAACCTTTAATCGCATTTCAATCGACGGCGACATGAGCACCAACGATACCGTGCTCCTGCTCGCGAGCGGCAAATCCGGCCTCGTGCCCAACGAATCACCCGATTTACTGCAAGCATTTCGCGACGCGGTGTTCCTCGTGTGCGACGCCCTCGCGGAAAAAATCGTCGGTGACGGCGAAAAGATCACCAAGCTGGTCGAGCTTATCGTCGCAGGCTGTCAGACTCAAGACGACGCCGAAAAGGTGGCGCGCGCCGTCGGCAACTCCTTATTGGTCAAAACTTCTTGGTATGGCTCCGATCCCAATTGGGGACGCCTAGCCGACGCCGCAGGCTACGCCCGCATCGGCCTCAAGGAAGAATGCTTCGACATCCACTACGACGACGTGCCCGCCCTAATCGGCGGCCTCCCGCAAGACGACAACCTCCCACAATGGAAGGCCATCGTTTCCAAAAAGCGCTTCCGCATCACACTCAATCTCAATCAAGGCAGCGGCACTTTCCGCCTCCTCACCACCGACCTCAGCGAAGCCTACGTAAGATTTAACAGCAGCGAATGATCGCTTCGCTCAAAAATTAACCATTCAACTCTCAACTTTGAGCATTCAGTAAATACAATGCGGCTTTGTTGCTCGCGGATCCTTTTAAGTTGAGTGTGTAAAGTCGAGCGTTGGATGCTCCCAGCTCAACCACCCACACAAGCCCCTCACTCTTTCAGCTTTTCAGTTTTCTAAAATTTCAGTTTTTCAAAAAATGACTCCCACCTACCATCTCGATATCACCACCAAGGCCGCCGTGCTCCTCGAAGCACTCCCCTACATCCAGCGTTTTCGCGACGCCATCTTTGTGGTTAAATACGGCGGCGCGTTTATGGACGATGCCGACCCAGAAGTGCGCACCCGAGTCGCCACCGACATCGCCTTCCTCCATGCCGCAGGCGTGAAAGTGGTCGTCGTGCACGGCGGTGGCAAAGCCATCACACGGGCACTTGCTGAGGGGAATGTAGAAACCCGCTTTGAGCACGGCCTACGGGTCACCGACGCCGAATCGGTAAAAATTGTCGATCACACGCTCAACAAAATCGTCAACCTAGAGATCTGCGAAATCCTGCAAGCCAAGAACGCGCGCCCGCTCGCCATCCCCGGCAACAACATCCTCGTCTGCGATAAGAAGCAAGTGGATGTCGATGGCGAAGCAGTCGACCTAGGCTTTGTCGGCGAGACCCACACCGTTAAAACAAAGATTATCAAAAAAGCGCTCGCCGATGGCTATATCCCCATCATTTCACCCATCGCCTGCGATGAAGACGGCCAGATTTACAACACCAACGCCGATGCCGCCGCAGGCCGTGTGGCCGCCGCACTCCGCGCCCGCCGCCTCGTTTACCTCTGCGACGTGCCGGGGCTGATGCGCGACATCAACGACCCCGATTCGCTCATCTCCTCACTCAAAGCCGACGACGTCGAACAGCTCGTCAAAGACGGAATCATCAGTGCAGGCATGATCCCAAAAACTGGCAGCGCCGTCAAAGCCCTGCGCAGCGGCGTCCACCGCGTCCACTTCATCAACGGTGAACAGCCCCACAGCCTCCTCCTAGAAATCTTCACCGACAAAGGCGTCGGCACTGAGATCGTAAACGCGTAACGTTTACGATCTCAGTTCGCCAGTTTTCAGTTCACCAGTGATCTGTTTCAAAACTAAAAACCAAGAAACTGAAAACCGAACAACTTCTTATAATGGAACATTATAAAACTCTCATAAAAAACTATGGCCCGCCCGCGTTCAACGCCGTGCGGGGCGCGGGGGTGTATCTCTATGACGAGGCGGGCAGAGAGTACCTCGATTTCGGCAGCGGTATCGCCGTCACCTCCGTCGGCCACTCACACCCGAAATGGGTCGCCGCCGTGCAGGCGCAAGCGGCCACCCTCACCCATTGCAGTAACCTCTACGGCATTCCCGGCCAGCAAAAGCTGGCCGACCGGCTAGTCGCCCGCGCCGGCCCCGGCCGCGTCCTCTTTTGCAACAGCGGCGCAGAAGCCAACGAAGCGCTGATCAAACTCGCGCGGCTTCACGGCAAAAAGCTCACCGGTGAAGAGGGCAAACGCTTCACCGTCGTCGCCGCCAACAACGCCTTCCACGGCCGGACGTTCGGTGGCATGGGAGCCACGCCTCAGGAAAAAATTCAAGGCGGCTTTCGCCCCATGCTCGAAGGCTTCAAATTCGCTGAGCTCAATAAAATCGAAACCTTCGATAAGTTGGTCGACGACTCCGTCGCGGCAGTCTTCATCGAGTCAATTCAGGGCGAAGGCGGCATCTTTCCCGCCGAAGCCAGCTTCCTGCAAGAGCTACGCGCACTCTGCACCGAGCGGGGCGCGCTCCTGATGCTCGACGAAGTGCAGTGCGGCATCGGCCGGAGTGGACACTTTTTCGCCTTCGATGCGGCAGGCGTCCAGCCCGACGCCATCGGTATGGCCAAAGGCCTCGGTGCCGGCTTCCCGATCGGCGCCATCTGGATCGCAGAGCTTTACGCCGAGCTATTTCAGCCCGGCTCGCATGGCACCACCTTCGGCGGCAGCCCCCTAGCCAGTGCTGCGGCTAACGCGGTGCTGGATATTATCGAAGAAGGAAAACTGATCGAAAATGTCGCCGCAAACTCTCTCGCCTGGCACGCCGAACTACAAAGTTTAGCGAAAAATTATCCCGAACAGATTGCTGGCATACGGGGTGCTTGTTACATGGTCGGCCTCGTACTCAAGCCCGAAGGTCTCAATTTAGCAGTCACCGCCGCCGCCCGGGAAAAAGGCCTCCTAGTCGTCCCCGCAAGCCAAAACGTGCTTCGGCTCCTGCCTGCACTCATCGCCACTCCCGAACAACTTTCGCAAAGCGTCGCCATCCTCGATCAAGTCTGCTCAAACATTCAACTTTAAACATTCAACGCTCAACTTTCGATTCATCCCTAACCATCCATTCTTAGTTGAACGTTGAACGTTGAGCGTTGAATGTTCCCTCAAAAAATGCATCATTTTTTAAAAGAAACCGACTTCACCCCCAAACAAGCACAAGAAGTCTTCTCCCTCGCCAAGCAATTCAAAGCCGAGCGGCTCACCGGCCCACAGCCCTTGCGCAGCCAGTCGTGGGGTCTGCTCTTCTACAAAAGCAGCACGCGGACACGGATCTCCTTTGAAGTCGGCGTCCACGAGCTGGGCGGCTTCCCCATCGTCCTGAATTCACAGAACACCCAGATCGGCCGAGGCGAAACGATCAAAGACACCGCCAAGGTCATGTCACGCTACTTGCACGGCCTCGTCATCCGGACATTTGCGCACAGCATCGTCGAGGAATTTGCCCAGCACGCCACCATGCCCATCGTCAACGGCCTCACAGACTTCAACCACCCCTGCCAACTCTACGCCGACATCTTCACCCTGCTAGAGCGCTACTCGCCTGAGGCGATGGACATTACTACACTCAAGGGCAAAAAGGTCGCCTTCCTCGGCGACTGCGCCAGCAACATGGCCAACTCCTGGATCCACACCGCCACGATGTTCGGCATGGAGATCACACTTGCCGGCCCCGCAGGTTTCGAACCCGGCCCAGAGATCAACACCGCTCTAGCGGCGGACGGCTTGGCGAAGAACTACACTTTCACAAGCGATGCCAGGGCCGCCGCAAAGGACGCCGACGTGCTCTACACCGACGTATGGGTATCGATGGGCGACGAAGCCGAAGCCGCAGAGCGCAAAAAGCTGATGGCACCGTATCAAGTAGACCGCCAGTTACTCGCATCAGCCAAGCCCGACGCCTATTTCATGCACTGCCTTCCGGCCCACGCCGGCGAAGAAGTCAGCCAAGAAGTGCTCGACAGCCCACAAAGCATCATCTTAGACGAAGCCGAAAACCGCCTCCACGCCCAGAAGGCGATCATGGCCAAGCTCGTCGAGCTGAACCGCTAGCCAATCCGATCTGCCTCGTAAGCCAGACCGATCTCGCTGCGCCACCAATCGAGCGCTTTGATATTTCCCAGCGTGTCGTCGAAACGCATACCGACCTCGCGCGCACCAATGGGGCGACCGCGCAGCTCTTTTGTGAAGGCTTCGACTTCGTAAACGTAGAGGTCGCGCTCGCCCACCGGCTCATAAGTTTCACTCGCGCGTTCATCATCGTAGTCGATGCGCACCGCCCCCTTGCAAAACCATGGGCTCTCCACCGTGATGCGCCCCGCTTCGCCGTAGACCACAGCTCGGTTCTCCGCCTGCGCACGCACCGCGCAAGTGCACTTGGCCAAAAGATCGCCCTCAAAGCGTAGCACAGCCGTCGTCCACATATCCGTCTTCGTTTCCATGTCGAGGTGCCCCACTGCCTTTAACTCTAACGGCTCAGCAAAGAGCCGCCCTTGCGCCCGCCCCGCGATCAGCCGCACAAAGGACATCGTGTAGCAACCTACATCGAGAATACCACCTCCGCCCAACGCTCGCGCCTGCACGCGCGACTCAGGTGCCACGCCAGAGTTGAAGCAAAACTGCGCGTCGATCAACCGCACCTTACCTATCGAGCCCGACTCCACGAGATCGGCTACTCTCTGCGTCTGCGGGTGGTGGCGATACATAAAAGCCTCGCGCAAAAGCACCCGTTTATCCTGCGCTATTTTCTGCATCTGCTTCGCCTCGCGCAGATTCATAGTCAGCGGCTTTTCACACAGCACGTGCTTACCCGCATGAGCCGACTTACCGATCCACTCCTTGTGAAAAGGGTGCAGCGTCGAAATATAAACCGCATCCACTTCGGGATCGGCCAGCAACGCCTGGTAGCTCCCGTAGGCGCGCGCCGCACCGTGCGTCTGCGCGAAAGCCTGCGCCCGCGCCACATCCCGCGCGGCGACGGCATGTAGCTCGCTGCCCTCAGCCTCCTTCAGCGCCTTGGCAAAGGCATTCGCAATATTTCCACAGGCAAGAATGCCCCACTTCACAGCTTGTTGATTCATAAATAGATTTGGTTGCTAGCGCAGCATCGCAGCCAGCATCGCCTTCGGGCAATTCGTTGTAATCGAGCTCACACCTAACGAGGCGTAGCGTCGTGCTTCGGCAGCATCATCCACCGTCCAGATGTTTAGATCTACATCTGCATCGAGAATCGCCTTCACCATATCGCGCTGAATGCCCGAGTGGGCGCGTAAGCCCAAACCATCCGCCTTGATCTCCACCAATGTATCCAGCACATCGGCAAGCTTGAGTTGCGAGCGCCCCAGCCAATTCGACTTCACATCGATCAGCCAATACACCTTTAAGTCAGGGCGCTGCGTTTTAATCGCCTTCACCATTTCTGGATCAAACACCATAATCGCCAGTTGCTTCAACTCGATCGAAGACGCATCGATCACATCAAAGAGCGGCTTTAAAGTTTCCTGCCCCGTTTTCAGCTCCACCAGTAGCTTCTTGCCCGGCCGCATCTTGCCCAGTAATTCACTCAAGAGCGGGATACGCGTGCCCTTAAAGTCCGCCCCCTTCCACGCCCCCACATCCAGCTCGCTCAATTGCTCGTAGCTCTGATCAGCGACCAAAATCGAAGTGCCTGCCACCCGCTCGGCATCTGCATCGTGCATACAGATCACTTGGCCATCCGTCGTCAGCCGCACATCGCACTCCAGCCCGTCCGCACCCTCCTGAAAGGCCAATTCAAAGGCCGCCAGCGTGTTTTCCGGAGCAGTCGCCGACGCCCCCCGATGCCCAATTACTTTTGGAATGTAGTTCATCCACTTAAGAAAACCCTCCCGCTGAAAAACTCCATCTAATTCTCAACCTCACGAATCCAGCGAAAAATTCCATTTCCAAAATTCGATGTTCGACCTTCGAAGTTCGACGATCAAAGATTACACTTTTTCTAGCTATGCAACCGATCATACTCCAAGGCCGCCAGGCATTCTCCGACTTCCGTCTCACCGCGCTCCGAAACGCGCTGAACGCTGCCATCGACGCCCACGACATCGCCGAAATCGACGCCGTCGAGTGCACCTTCATCGAGACCGCCAGCAACCTCGACGACCAGACCACCGCGCGCGCCTTTGCCCTCCTCGCCGCCGAGCGGCACTTCGACCACCAGAACAACAATGGCGGCTTCTTCGTCACCCCTCGTAAAGGCACCATTTCCCCATGGTCGACCAAAGCGACCGATATTTTTCACAACTGCGCCCTCACAGCCGTCGCCCGCGTCGAGCGCGGCATCCACTTCCGCATCACCACTGCCGACGGACTCATCCTCAGCATCACCGACCTCGGTCTCGCGCTCCTCGCCCTGCACGACCGTATGACGGAAGCGGTCTACGAGGTGGACGACGTCGCCGACTTTTTCAGCCACCTCGCGCCCGCCCCCCTGCGCACCGTGCCCCTCATGGCCGAAGGCCCCGCAGCCTTTGCCCGCGCCAACATCGACTGGGGCCTCGCCATGTCGCCCGCCGAGATCGACTACCTCGTCAAAGCCTACCAGAAAATGGAGCGCGACCCGACCGATGCCGAGCTCGTCATGTTCTCGCAAGTCAACTCCGAGCACTGCCGCCACAAGATTTTTAACGCCGACTGGATCATCGACGGCCAGAAGAGCGAGCTCTCCCTGTTCAGCATGATCCGCAACACCCACAAGCTGAACCCCGCCGGCACCCTCTCCGCCTACTCCGATAACTGCGGCGTCATCCCCGGCTCCCCTGCTGACTGGTGGGAAGTCGACCAAAAAGGCCCCTCCAAGACCTATCGCAAGACACCCAGCCAGCTCGACATTCTGTGCAAAGTAGAGACCCACAACCACCCCACCGCCATCTCCCCTTTCCCAGGCGCCGCAACCGGTGTCGGTGGTGAAATCCGCGACGAAGGTGCCACCGGCATCGGCGGTCGCCCCAAAGCAGGCATCTCCGCCTTCATGGTTTCCAATCTCGAAGTGCCCGGCTACACCCAACCCTGGGAAAAGCACATCGCCGAGCACCCGACCCGCATGGCCTCCCCGCTCGACATCATGCTCGAAGGCCCGATCGGTGGCGCTGCGTTTGGCAATGAGTTTGGCCGCCCACAGCTGTGCGGCCTTTTCCGCACCCTTCAGCTAGAGCACAACGGCCAACACCGAGGCTACCACAAACCGATCATGGTCGCCGGCGGCATGGGTAACATGAAGCGCGAGCACGTCGACAAAAAGCCCATTCCCCCGACAGCTCTCATTCTTCAACTCGGCGGACCTGCTATGAAGATCGGTCTCGGCGGCGGCGCAGCCTCCTCCATCGGTGCCGGCTCCCAATCCGCAGCCCTCGACTTTGATTCCGTCCAACGCGGCAACCCTGAGATGGAACGCCGCTGCCAACAAGTCATCGACGGCTGCATCGCCCTCGGCGCGGATAATCCCATGCTCTCCATCCACGACATCGGTGCCGGCGGCCTCTCCAACGGCCTACCCGAACTGGTTGAAGCCACCGGCGGACGCTTTCACCTGCGTAACATTCACAACGAAGATGCCTCCATGAGCCCCATGGAGATCTGGTGCAACGAATCCCAAGAGCGCTACGTCATGGCCGTCATGCCCGACCGCATCGACGACTTTACCGCCCTCTGCACCCGCGAGCGTTGCCCGGTCGCCATCGTCGGCGAAGCCACCGACGACGGACGCCTCATCCTCGAAGACTCCCACTTCGAAAACAAGCCGATCGACATGGAGATGGACGTCCTGCTCGGCAAGACCCCAAAAATGCTCAAAGACGTGACCCGCCTGGTCGAGACCCACGCCGAGCTCGACCTCTCCGCGATCGAACTGCCCGACGCCATCGACCGCGTGCTCCGCTTCCCCGCCGTCGCCAATAAAAGTTTCCTCATCACCATCGCCGACCGCAGCATCACTGGCATGGTCGCCCGCGATCAAATGGTCGGCCCCTGGCAAACGCCCGTCGCCGACGTCGCCGTGACCGCCACCAGCATGGACAGCACCACTGGCGAAGCCATGGCCATGGGCGAGCGCACCCCCATCGCCATCCTCAACGCCGCCGCCTCCGGGCGCATCGCCATCGGCGAGTGCTTGACCAATATCGCAGCCGCTCACGTCGGCCAGATCGGCAACGTCAAGCTCTCCGCCAACTGGATGGTCGCCGCCGGCGAAGCCGGTGAAGACGCCAACCTCTACGACACCGTCAAAGCCATCGGCATGGAACTTTGCCCCGCCCTAGGCATTTGCATCCCCGTCGGTAAAGACTCCATGTCCATGCGCACCAGCTGGAAAGACAGCCAAGGGCAGGATCACAAACAAGTCTCCCCCCTCAGCCTCATGGTCAGCGGGTTTTCCAGCGCCGTCGACATCCGCAAGACCGTCACCCCCGACCTCAAATCCACCAACAGCGCCCTACTCCTCCTAGATTTAGGAAATGGGCAGAACCGCCTCGGCGGCAGCACCCTCGCGCAAGTTTACAATCAGATTGGTAACGAAGTCCCCGACCTAGACGATCCCAATAAATTCCTAGGCTTCTTCAACGCCATCCAAGAACTGCTCAAAGAAGGCTTAATCCTAAGTTACCACGACCGCAGCGACGGCGGCCTACTCGCCACCCTAGCCGAAATGAGCATAGCCGGCCGCAAAGGCATAAACGTCGTCCTCGACAAGCTCGTCGCTCAACGGTCAGAAGAAAACGTGGCATCGTCAGAGTCAGCCACCTCAAACGTAGGGGCGCGACTTGTCACGCCCGCCGAGCCCAAGCCATCATCCACCTCAAACGTAGGGGCGCGACTTGTCACGCCCGCCGAGCCCAAGCCATCAGCCACCTCAAACGTAGGGGCGCGACTTGTCACGCCCGCCGAGCCCAGCGTAGGGGCGCGACTTGTCACGCCCGCCGCGCCCAAGCCCGAGTCCCGCTCAAGCGGGATTCAATCTCCCCTCTCCCCCCTCTCCCCGCTCGGCGCCCTCCCCGCCCTCTTCGCCGAAGAGCTAGGCGCCGTCCTAGAGATCGACAAAACAAAGCTAGCTAGCGTCATCCAGGTCCTAGCCAAGCACCGCATCAGCGACATCAGTCATCTAATCGGCAACACCACCGCCGAAAACACCCTAAACATTTCGCTCAACAACGAAGAAATCTACAGCGAAAGCGTCACCACCCTCAACCGAGCCTGGAGCGAGTTAAGCTTCCGCATGCAAGCCCAACGCGACAACCCCGCCTGCGCCCGCGAAGAATACGACGCCCTCCTCCAAGAGAACCAAGGCATCCAAATCAAGCCAAGCTTCAGCGTCAAAGAAGTAGAAGCGACACTCTTGTCGCTTTCCTCAGGCGAAGACAAAGCGACAGGAGTGTCGCTTCCACAGTCAGAGCCCACCGATCCAAAGCTTCACCCTTCACCTTTCACCCTTGACCCTTCGGGCGCGAAGCGCCCACGAGTCGCCATCTTCCGCGAGCAAGGCATCAACGGCCAAAACGAAATGGCCTTCGCCTTCGACCGCGCCGGCTTCGAATCCGTCGACGTCCATATGACTGATCTGCTCAGCGCCACCGTCGACCTCAAAGACTTCGCCGGCCTAGTCGCCTGCGGCGGCTTCTCCTACGGCGACGTCCTAGGCGCAGGCACCGGCTGGGCTAAGAGCGTCCTCTACAACCACACACTCAAAGCAATATTCCAAGCATTCTTCGAGCGCGAAGACAGCTTTACCCTAGGTGTCTGCAACGGTTGCCAAATGCTCTCCCAGCTTAAAGACATCATCCCAGGCGCCCAGCACTGGCCCGAATTCAAGCGCAACCGCTCCGAACAATTCGAAGCACGCTACGCAAACGTCGAGGTCATGGAAAGCCCCAGCATCTTCTTCAAGGGCATGGAAGGCAGCCTCCTCCCCATCCCCGTCGCCCACGGCGAAGGCCGCGCGGACTACAAAACGACCGGCGACTTCGAGAAATGCCTCACTGAAAATCAAATCACCGCCAGATACATCGACCACAACGGCGAACCCACCGAAGCCTACCCGTTAAACCCAAACGGCTCCCCAGCCGGAGCCACAGGCTTCACCACCACCGACGGCCGCGCCACCATCATGATGCCACACCCGGAACGCTGCTTCCTCGCCGTGCAGATGAGCTACCGTCCGGAGGATCAGTTCACCGGCGAAGCCGGCCCCTGGCTTAAGATGTTTCAAAACGCCAGAGCCTACGTAAGCTAAGCCAAAAGATCGGACCGATCCGTCCAATCCGACCGATCCCAAAAAAGATCCGACCGATCAGTCCAATCCGACCGATCCCTCTAAAGATCCGACCGATCAGTCCAATCCGACCGATCCCTCTAAAAACCAAAACCAACCCAATCCCAAAAAACCAAAAAATGCCCGACACCGCCGACAACCAGCCCGCCAAACGCCGCTTACGTCCGGCGGGCGGCTATCGGCGGCTGCGCAGCTTTCAGGCCACCACCTTAATCTACGACGGCACGGTCAGCTTCTGCCGAAAATTCGTCAGCGGGTATAGCCGCACTCAAGATCAGATGGTGCAGGCCGCCCGCAGCGGACGCCAAAACATCGCCGAAGGCAACCGCGCAGCAACGGTCAGCAGCAAGTCCGAGCTCAAACTGACCAACGTCGCCCGCGCCAGCCTCGAAGAACTCCTGCTCGATTTTCAAGACTATCTGCGCCAAAACGACCTCCCTCTCTGGGATCCCAGCGGAGCCGAAGCCAGCAAAGTGCGCAGCCTCGGCAGCCAGATTCGCAACGCCCCCGGAGGCTCACCGCTCCAAGACCCCGAAGACGCCGGAGACCGCGCTCGCTCAAAACTCTACGCCCCCTGCCTCCAGCACAAAGACCCCGCCATCATCGCCAACGCCATGATCTGCCTGATCCAACAAGCCAACTACCTGCTCGACCAGCAGCTCATCGGCATGGAGCAAAGCTTCATTGAAGACGGCGGCTTCTCCGAGCAACTCGCCGCCGCTAGAATACAACAACGCCGGATTAAGGATCGGTCGGATCGGTCCGATCCGACCGATCCCACCCAGCAGATCCCAAAATGCCCCCAATGCGGCGAGCTGATGGCGCTCCGCACCGCTCGCCAAGGCAAAAACGACGGCAGCCAGTTCTGGGGCTGCACCAAATACCCGAATTGCAAAGGCACCGCCCCCTTTGATTGAAAAGTTAAAAGCATCGGGTTGGCGCGTGGAGCTAGTGTATCTCGCCCTGCCCAGCGTAGAATACTCTCACGAGCGTGTTCAAGAACGCGTTCTCGCAGGCGGTCATTCCATCCCTGCGGCGGCAATTGAACGACGTTTCCCCAAAAGCCTTCAGAATCTTTTAGGCGATTTCAGCGATGCCGTAGACCGAACACAGTGTTTTCTAAACGATACTGCCGAGCCTGAAATTATCTTCACAGAAACAGTTGCAGGTCGCATTATTATAAATCAGGAACATTATGAACGATTATTAAGGAATTCACAGAAATGAGTGCACACCAAATAAAAACCGAAGACGTTTTAAAGAGCCTCCGTCATTCCGTCGCGAAGGCCTTGGAACGTAAACGTCGCTTAGGTCACTACGCAGTCGTGTCAAAAAATGGCAGACTGACACGCTTAAAACCTGAAGAGATCAAACCGCTAGCCGCTGCCGAAGAGCAAGCGCCTTACAACCAGCACAACACAGGAATTTAAATTCAACGTTTGACCCCATTTTCGTCCCCAGGAATTTAAATTCAACGTTTGACCCCATTTTCGTCCCTGACCCCATTTTCGTCCCCCCATTTTCGTCCCTGACCGGGTAAAGCGCATAAAGTTCAGACTAACCTTGAAACTCGCCAAATAATGTGTTCATTTGTTCATCATGCAGGAAAAATCACGTAAAGTCATAAGCCTATTCACAGGGGCCGGAGGACTTGACTTGGGCTTTGAGGCCGCAGGCTTTGAAACTGCAGTAGCAGTCGAAATGGATGACATGTGCGTGAAGACACTAAGACATAATCGCAAGTGGCCTGTGATCCATAGTGATGTTCACTCTGTGACTTCAAAGGACATACTCACAGCATCTAATCTTAAAAAGCGCGAAGCCTCACTCTTAATTGGTGGACCGCCCTGTCAGCCATTCTCAAAATCTGGATTTTGGGCAACTGGAGAGTCTAAGCGTCTTAAAGATCCGAGAGCTAGCACACTTGATGAGTATCTTCGCATATTAGAAGACACTCTGCCTGAAGCTTTTCTGCTAGAAAATGTTGCTGGCATCGCCTACAAAGGGAAAGCTGAAGGCTTAGAATATCTGCTCACTCGAATCACAGAGATCAATGAGCGTCAAAATACCACTTATCAGGTAGAAACGATGCGTCTGAACGCTGCTGCCTTCGGGGTTCCTCAAATGCGAGAACGCGTATTCCTAATTGCCCACAGAGACGGCTCTAACTTTGGAAAACTTGAACAAACTCACGGATGGAATCGTGGATCAGACAAGCAACTCAAGCTTGTAAGCAACGGCCTAAAAGAAGCGACCACAACATGGGATGCGATTGGGCATTTAAAGTGTGACGACATTTCGGATCTTCAATTACGAGGAAAATGGGCAGATTTATTACCATCCATCCCCGAAGGAGAGAACTATCTTTATCACACTGATAGAGGTAACGGTGAACCACTATTTGGTTGGCGGAGAAGGTTTTGGAACTTCCTCCTAAAGCTCTCCAAAGAAAAGCCCTCTTGGACAGTAACCGCTCAGCCCGGACCAGCAACTGGCCCATTCCATTGGGACAACCGATACCTCTCACCCAAAGAACTCGCAGCAATTCAGACATTTCCTGCTGACTACGAGGTTCTGGGGAATAGAATTGAAGCGCATAAACAAATCGGTAACGCAGTGCCCTCGGCCTTAGCGGAACTGGTTGCTCTAAAGATGCGCGCACGCTTTTTCGGTGAAAACGAATTCGAGACGGCAACCGTTTCCCTAATTCCACCAAAAGGCAAGAAACGCCCAAAGCCAAATCCCACCAGCCCGGTTCCCTCTAAGTATCTTGAATTTTCCGGCAATCACTCTGCTCATCCAGGAACAGGAAAAGGATATGGCGTTGTTCGTCTTAAAGCTTCAGCTTAACAATCTATGAATTATCGCAAGTATTCGGTAAGCAAAAAAAGTAAATCTGAACTACTACACTTCATTCTCCGTTCACTAAAAGAGTCAGGGTGCCAGATACTCAGTGACTCAGGAGCTGCAGAAGCACCTTTCCGAATAACTTTTGAAGATCCTTTCGGTGCTCGGATGGGTATTATCGTGTATGCTTTTTATGCAAATTCGAAGCCAACAAAGAATCGACCAAACGATGAACATCGCTTCCAAATAAAATATGGCTCAAAGGACGAGCAGCTCCACGAAATATGGCAAGATCCCTATTTGCTCTACACGACACTCATGGTCGGCATCGACACCGAAAGAGGTGTATTTGTCGGCGTTGATCCCATCCTACATCAACTCACGAAGTTCTTCATTTCAATCGAATTCAAACGATCTGAAGTAGACGCGATTAAAACTACAGGTTGGCACTGCTGGGAGCGCACGAAAAGAAGCGGTGATGATACTCCCGTAGAAACACTCGTTGGAGGCATTGCAGGGAAATTCTTAGAGTATATCAGATTTGAACAAGCTGCTCGCGGCTTAGACCAGGGGCACAGACACCTTCTGGCTGAAAACCTCGATCGTTATGGCGACGGCATCATCATTCCAGACACCACTACAGCGGCGGCCCCAGTCTCGAAGGAACGTGTCCATGAACTCGCTGATGAGTTTCAAATCGCTGAAGAAGATATACTCAGTATGATCCAGAGTGCGCCTCGCCTTAAAATGGCAGTTCGAGGTTGGGTTGCTGAACGTCATTTAGAGAAATTACTACTTGCAACCCCTGGAGTAGATGAATGCCAACAGTTGGAACAGGACGGGAAGCCAGACTTTAGTATTAGCTATAGAGGGTCAGAACCCATTCTGATTGAATGTAAGAATGTCCTCCGTAAGACAATGGCTGATGGAACAATAAAAGTTGATTTCCAAAAAACTCGGGCATCCAAAGAAGACCCATGCTCTAGATTCTATCGACCAACAGAGTTTCAAATCCTAGCAGCATGCCTTCACTCCTGCACTGAGAGTTGGGACTTCACATTTCGACTAACTAGCGAACTCGAACCACACTCAAAATGTGAAGGCAGGCTAAGTAACCTCGTCAGGATAAACGAGAACTGGACTCATAGTGCAGAAGAAATCTTCCAGCGGTTAATTGTCTAAAGCAAGGCAACTGGTTCGAGCTCAATAAAAACATTCGACAAAAATGGGGTCAAACGCAAAATATAAAGATTTGACTAACCCCCTCCCCGCAGCGTAGCCTCTGAACATGCCACGCAGACAACGAAGAGGGGGAGTAGGGTCAAACGCAAAATATAAAAATTTAGGCATTACGAACTGAGGATAACTCTGATCATGGATCTTTATATTTTGCGTTTGACCCTCTTAATTTTCCCCGTGGAGCTAGTGTATCTCGCCCTGCCCAGCGTAGAATACTCTCACGAGCGTGTTCAAGAACGCGTCCTCGCAGGTGGGCATTCAATCCCGTCGGTAGACATTGAACGCCGCTTCCCCAAAAGCCTTCAGAATCTTTTAGGCGATTTCAGCGATGCCGTAGACCGAACACGCTGCCTGCTAAATGATAGGGACGTCCCAAGCCTAGTCTTCCACCAAACAAAAGAAGGTCGCATTATTCATAGACAGAAACAATATAATGCACTAGTTGAGAAGTCATATTTACGATGAGCGAAACCAAAACAGATAATCAAGCAGTCCTAGAAAGCCTTCGCTATTCGGTTGCGAAGGCCTTGGAACGTAAACGTCGCTTAGGTCACTACGCAGTCGTGTCAAAAAATGGCAGACTGACACGCTTAAAATCTGAAGAGATCAAACCGCTAGCCGCTGCCGAAGAGCAAGCATCTTACAACCAGCGGCACACAGACATTTAAATTCAACGTTTGACCCCATTCCGCTCCCGCTACTTTCAGTAAAATGTTATTGAAGACATTCCTGAACCAACAACAAATAATAATAATAAATGAAAATACACACAATAAAAAATCGATGGTTTCTGCCAGTTCTAAGCTACGCAGCTTTAGCGATGACATCCCACAGCCAAGCAGCTGTCATTGTCACATTTGCGCAAGTTGGTGATGATGTCGTTGCTACTTGGTCGGGTTCGATTGACGCTGGTGACTGGTTGACTGATAACAATTTCGACCCAAGTGTTTCCGAGGCGAGTAGCACGAGTTTTACGGCTGTGTATGGTCCAAATGATATCTACGGTCAAGGAAAAACTAATTCCACGGGGCTTACCGGAAGCATTGATGGTTTTACGGGATCTGGCGGTTTCGTGGATGGAGCGTTCAGTGTTGCCGGCGTTGTTGATGGTATGGCTCCGGCCTCGTCTATTCATAATTTTGACACGTTGGGAGTTACGCAGACTTTTCATAATGTTAGCCTGGCGGGCATTGGCGCTGCTTCTTTCAATAATACTCTGGCGTGGACCTCTAGTGCCCTCGGAACTAACACGATTAGTTACACCACGGTGGTCCCCGAACCATCTTCCACTGCCCTGATCATCAGTCTAGGTGCACTCGCTCTTGCTGTCCGCCGCCGTCGATAATTACTCCGAAACATCAAATAATGGGACTTTAAATACACTGGCTATTTAAGTCACTGTCAGTAATGGCGGCTGCGCGCCCCTCCTATCCCTGCGGGCAGGAGGGGAGTTTAACCACAGTAGGCCGACAGGAGTCTCATTAAATTTAAATTCTTTCTGCCACATTTTCTTTTTCTGCAGGCGTGTCACCCTCGTGGTGAGCGTTTATAAGTCGTTTGTGCGCCGGTTAACGGACATTTAATTGACATTTAATCGTCATTTAGGTATCTAGACTGTCATGCATCAAGACTTTCAGCCTGTTTACCGCATCACGCCTGTCATCACGAAAGCGCTGATGAGCATCGAGGCGGATCGGCAGGTCATCACGGATTTGCCAATGACGCCGGGCTTGCTTCAATCGCTGCGGGAAAGTGCGCGCCTGATCTCGACGCATTATTCGACGCAAATCGAGGGCAATCGTCTGACGCAAGCGCAGGTCAAGGAGGTCATCGAAGGTGCCGGGCGATTCCCTGGTCGCGAACGCGACGAGGTCGAAGTGCGGAACTATTTTCGTGCGCTGGAGTTCGTTGAGTCGCAGGCGCGGGAGCCGAAAGGGATCTCCGAATCGCTCATCCAGCGGATTCATGGGTTGACCTATCACGGGAGGCCGACGCCTACGACTTATCGTGATGGGCAAAACGTGATTCGCAACTCACAGGACGGAGGTATCGTTTACATGCCACCGGAGGCTACTGATGTGCCGATGCTGATGGAGCAGCTCGTCTGTTGGGTCGATGGTGAGGTTTTGAAGGATGAGCTGCCGGTTCCCATTATTGCCGCACTGGCTCATTATCAATTTGCCACGATTCACCCGTATTACGATGGCAATGGCAGAACGGCGCGCCTCTTAACTACGTTTATTCTGCATCGCTATGGCTATGGTCTTAAAGGCATCTATGCCCTCGAAGCCTATTATGCTCGGCAGTTAGATGACTATTACAACGCCCTGGCTGTAGGAGAGGGCCACAATTATTATGTAGGCAATCGAGCCAATGCAGATGTGACTGGATTTATCGAATACTTTGGCAAAGGCATGGCCGAGTCTTTCGCAAAGGTTCGCCAACAGGCTAGCAGGCAAAAGTCGCTCGGGCAGACTGATCAGTCCAGCATTTTGCGTAAACTCTCCCCGCCACAACGCCAGGCACTGGCATTGTTTCGCGAGTGCATGGAGATCGGCGCGAAGGATGTTGCCACGCTCTTCAAGGTTTCGCCCCGCCAGGCTTCGCGTTATTGCCAGCAGTGGGTTGAGCAGGGTTTCCTCGTGGTGGCAGACCCCGCCAAGCGATCCCGACGCTATCGGCTCAGCTCAGACTACGAGAATCTGTTTTCCTGAAGCTCGGAAGGGAAGCTCGGAAGGGGGTCATGTCGTTATGTTTGCAATTGAGACTTCAGCACTATTGTATAGCCTGGTAATAAAATTTGCCCTCAGAATCTTTTAGGCGATTTCAGCGATGCCGTAGACCGAACACGCTGCCTGCTAAATGATAGGGACGTCCCAAGCCTAGTCTTCCACCAAACAAAAGAAGGTCGCATTATTCATAGACAGAAACAATATAATGCACTAGTTGAGAGGTCATATTTACGATGAGCGAAACCAAAACAGATAATCAAGCAGTCCTAGAAAGCCTTCGCCATTCCGTTGCGAAGGCCTTGGAACGTAAACGTCGCTTAGGTCACTACGCAGTCGTGTCAAAAAATGGCAGACTGACACGCTTAAAATCTGAAGAGATCAAACCGCTAGCCGCTGCCGGGGAGCAAGCACCTTGCAACAAGCACAACGCAGACATTTAAATTCAACGTTTGACCCCATTCCGCTCTGACCCCATTCCGCTCCAGCCATCCGCCAATCGAAGTGCTCGAAGGGCGTTTAAAATTCAAATGAACGACTACGAGCCACCCTATGACCGCACTACAAAGATCCTCAGGCTTGTGGCCGAGATCAGTGAGTGCATCGGTCGATATACGGCGTTTTCAGAGCAGACCCTCACGCCACAGCTTCGCCGAGCCAATCGTATTCGCACGATCCAAGCCTCGCTCGAAATCGAACAAAACACACTCAGTCTCGAGCAGGTCACCGCGGTGTTGGATGGCAAAAGCGTCTTAGGGCATCCCAAAGAGATTCAAGAAGTTCGCAATACGTTCATCGTTTACGAGGCACTTGATCAGCTAACCCCCACATCCTCCAAAGACCTACTCAAAGCGCATCAACTCCTCATGGCAGGTCTCATCGACCAAGCAGGAATGTATCGCTCTGGAAGTGTCGGCGTCGCCCAAGGCAATGAGATCATCCATCTCGCCCCGCCAGCCGAACGCGTTCCATTTCTGATTAAAGATCTCCTCGATTGGCTTAAAAAAACCGAGGAGCATCCACTCGTGGCGAGTTGTGTCTTCCACTACGAATTTGAATTCATCCACCCCTTCGCGGATGGCAACGGCCGAATGGGACGCCTCTGGCAAACCCTCATTCTACGAGAGTGGAAAGCCCTTTTCGCCTACCTCCCCGTGGAAACAATCATCCGAGATCGACAAAGCACCTACTACAAAAAACTGGCCGAATCCGACAACACAGGTAAAGCCACCGCCTTCGTCGAATTTATGCTCGAAGCCATCCAAGAATCGATGCAGCAAGCCATCTCAACCGACCAAGTGAGCGACCAAGTAAGCGACCAAGTAAGCGGCCAAGTAAACGACCAAGTAAAACGCCTCATAAAAGCAGTCGGTAGCGGCGAACGAAGCAGCGCTGAGCTAATGAAATCACTCAAGCTCGCCCACGCCCCCACCTTCCGCAAAAACTATTTAACACCCGCGCGCAAAGACAACTGGATCGAACGCACCCAGCCCGACTCCCCACGAAGCCCCACCCAACGCTATCGGCTGACCCTGAAGGGAAGGGAGAAGTTCGAAGAGTGAAGTTTGAAAACAGGGCACCAATCACACGAACCCTTCAAACCTACTCCTTCAAACTTCTAACTTCACTCGTCCAACTTCCCATCTTGCCACCAAAGGCAAGAGTTGGCTCACTGATCAAAAATGAGTGAAAACCAAAACAGATAACCAAGCAGCCCTAAAGAGCCTTCGCGATTCAGTTGCGAAGGCCTTGGAACGTAAACGTCGCTTAGGTCACTACGCAGTCGTGTCAAAAAATGGCAGACTGACACGCTTAAAATCTGAAGAGATCAAACCGCTAGCCGCTGCCGAGGAGCAAGCACCTTGCAACAAGCACAACGCAGACATTTAAATTCTACGTTTGACCCCATTTTTCTATCCCCAAGCTGCTGTCACTGTCTCATTTGAGCAAGTAGGTAACGATGTTGTTGCTACATGGTCGGGTTCGATTGATTTGGGTGAGTGGCAGAATGATGGGGTTTGGCCTCCAGGAACAATGATGGCCACACCGACCATGCTCGTCGCCCTGGACGGTGCGGTCGAAGGTTATCGTGGTGCGACAGCTGTATCTTTGGATGGGTTTGGTGGTACAATTACGAGTTTCACTGGGTCGTACGGATTAGTCGACCGTGGCTTCTGGGCCGCTGGTATTGACGATAATGAAGCTCCTGAATCGACTCTGTATGATTTTGGTGCCCTCGGTGTTTCACAAACTTTCGGTGACCAAACCCTAACTGAGATTGGCGCATCCGCTTTCAATAATACGTTAGCGTGGACATCTTCAGAGCTCGGAACTAACACAATTAGCTACACAACGGTCCCCGAGCCTTCTTCCACTGCCCTGATCATCGGCCTAGGTGCACTCGCTCTTGCTGTCCGCCGCCGTCGATAATTACTTCGAAGCCCTATTGTATAGCCAGCCCGATTGTATAGCCTGGTAGTATAATTTTCCCTCACCTCTCGCTACACCTACCATCCAGCCCAGCGCCCTGACTCAGAGCCGCCTGCACGAACGGCTAGACAAACATCTTTCACAAGCAGCTCAGCTTTATGAGCAGGGACGTCTCCATTCATTGGCACGTCTTGAGCTGTATCTCACACATTGGCTTCGCTACCAGAAGGGCATTGGCGTAGCTTCATCGGCTGCCCTTTCTACCTTAAGAAAAACACTCCTAAGCCTATGCTCCGAAGCCACCGATGTGATGATTCCTACTTTCAGTAAAATGTTAATGAAGACATTCCTGAATCCACAACAAATAATAATAAAAAATGAAAATACACACAATAAAAAATCGATGGTTTCTGCCAGCTCTCAGCTGCGCAGCTTTAGCAATGACATCCCACAGCCAAGCAGCTGTCACAGTCTTCTTTGAGCAAGTAGGTGACGATGTCGTTGCGACGTGGACGGGTTCGATTGATGCTGGTTCTGGTTCGTGGTTTAATGATGGTGGTGGCTTTGGTGGGGGTACTGGTTCAGCTGATGTCACCGAACTCTATGCTGTTGGTGGGGATGTGGAATTTTATAGTGGAGAATCAAATACCCCAGTACCTGGCTTTAGTGGGACTATTGATTCATTTACGGGGTCGGGCGGCATATTAAATGCAACTTTCATGGTTGAGGGTATAGATGATGCAGCGATGCCAGCCTCGTCTTTTTATAATTTTGACACATTGGGAGTGACGCAAACTTTCGCTGTTGATACTCTGGCTAATATTGGCGCTGCTTCTTTCAATAATACACTAGCCTGGACATCTTCCGAGGGCGGAACTAACACAATTAGCTACACAACGGTCCCCGAGCCATCTTCCATTGCTCTGATCATCGGCCTAGGTGCACTCGCTCTTGCTGTCCGCCGCCGTCGATAATTACTCCGAAACATCAAATAATAGATAAGAAAAAGCGCACCCCCTGTTGGTGCGCTTTTTTTATCTTCCGTTTCTTAAGCCAACCCAAGAAACTCGAAGCCACATCGTAAGGGATGAAATCCCCAGAAAAGGGGGTCAAAAAAGGGGTCAAAAAAGGGTTAGTAAAAACGCCGGTTTACCCCGGCGCTTTTACTGAACCCATGCAGTTTGAGTCGCCATATACAAATCGTAAGCCGTTTTGATTACTTGACTGAATAATTATGGCCGTCGGTGAACCAGAACTGATACGCATGACGAACTTTCTCCGAGATCACTTTTTCGCCTGTGGTTAGGTTAGTGATTTCGGGTTTCTTCCAATCTGTAAGGTATAAGGTGCGTCCCTTTGAATGAAAGCGAAGGCGTTCGGCTACGGGTAGGACCAAAAGGCACGGACTCAATCACCACGACCCAACGGGGTAAACTACGACAGCCTGGGTCAACGCCCTAGTTATTAATGGGTTAGAGATATCAAGCCCTGAAAAGGGCGATCTAACAAAACGACTTAAAAGATCCTTAAGTTTGGGGGCTTTAAATACACAGGCTATTTAAGTCACTGTCAGTAATGGCGGCTGCGCGCCCCTCCTATCCCTGCGGGCAGGAGGGGAGTTTAACCACAGTAGGCCGACAGGAGTCTCATTAAATTTAAATTCTTTCTGCCACATTTTCTTTTTCTGCAGGCGTGTCACCCTCGTGGTGAGCGTTTATAAGTCGTTTGTGCGCCGGTTAACGGACATTTAATTGACATTTAATCGTCATTTAGGTATCTAGACTGTCATGAATCAAGACTTTCAGCCTGTTTACCGCATCACGCCTGTGATCACGAAAGCGCTGATGAGCATCGAGGCGGATCGGCAGGTCATCACGGATTTGCCAATGACGCCGGGCTTGCTTCAATCGCTGCGGCGAACACAAAAGGGGTCATGTCATTACCTTTGTGGTTGCCAACTTCAAAGACTTCCCCTCACCTACTAAACCATGCCACGCAGCCTACGAATTGAAAAAGAGAACGGGGTTTACCACATCATTAATCGAGGGAACTACCGACAGGATTTATTCATAAACGAAGGGGCTTACGCATCGTTCGAAACGTGTTTGTTTGAAGCCTGCGAGAAATGCGGTTGGGTGCTGGAAGGCTTTTGTGTGATGACGAATCACTTCCACTTGGTCGTGCGCACGCCGAAGGGGAATTTGATCTACGGGATGAAGTGGTTACAATCGATCCGGCAGCTGCCGGACCAATCGCTATCACCACTACAGGAAGGTCCATGGAAAGTTGTTCCAGGGACGCTATAAGAGCTTGATCGTCGAGGAAGACAGTCATCTGGGTGCATTGCTCCACTACGTGAACTTAAATCCAGTGCGAGCGGGAATGATGAGCGTTGAGCAGCTAAAGGAATACAGGTGGTCGAGCTACTGGTATCTGTTTAACAAACGTGCACGTCCGGCATTCTTGGACTGCTCGGGGGCGCTGGAGGCTGCGGGAGGCTTGGCCGACACTCCGAAAGGCAGACTGCAATATCTGAACTACCTGAAATGGCTATCGACGGATGATGCGGCACAAAAGGAAATGGCCTTTGACAAAATGTGCCGCGGCTGGGCGCTCGGAACCAAAGAATTCAAAAAGGCCCTACTGGAAGAGGTTGAGAACGATACGGAAGCAGACCATGAATCTGAAGTGGTGCCGAGATATGATGGCGAGAATTTACGTGAAGCCAACGAGCTCCGATGGGAGATATTACTGGACAAAGGGCTCGCAGCGATGGGACAGGATGCAAATTCGATCTTGAACGACCGAAAATCAGCAGCATGGAAAGTGAGCTTAGCCACACTATTGAAACAGAAAACCAGTGCGACCAACGTCTGGATAACCAAGCAACTCAACATGGGCACACCGGACGCAGTCAGCCGATATGTCTCCGAGTTTAGGATTGCTGGAGGCGATAAGAAAACGACATTTAAAGAGCTTACCACAAACGTAATGACATGACCCCTTCCGGATCTCCTAAACCCACCGAACCTGAGCCACCAAACCAAAGCACTGAGTTTATTTAACCACGGAACTCACAGAATCACATGGAAAAGGAGCCGACCAAAGCTTCCGTGAAGTTCCGTGCTTTCCGTGGTTCAAAACCCACCGAACCTGAGCCACCAAACCAAAGCACTGAGTTTATTTAACCACGGAACTCACAGAATCACACGGAAAAGGAGCCGAGCAAAGCTTCCGTGAAGTTCCGTGCTTTCCGTGGTTCAAAACCCACCGAACCTGAGCCACCAAACCAAAGCACTGAGTTTATTTAACCACGGAACTCACAGAATCACACGAGGAGAAAAAAGGGGTCAAACGCAAAATATAAAGATTTGACCAATCCCCTGCCCGTCTCCTAGTCTATTCGGAGGCAAAAAATGACATGGGAGAGCCCAGAAAAGGTGTCCTGGCTCCTTGGATGCGGGCTCTCAACGAAGCGAGCTAGAACCCACGCGGATTGCGTCCATTGCCGCGCATCCGCTGCTGCTTAGGCACGAGCGGATTCTCCAGATAGAGGCTATACCACTGGTCCCCCAACGCTGCATTAGAGAAACTCTTTACACGACCGTTGGACAGGTGCTCCCAGTTCTGGGTAAAAGTATCGACTCCTGTGGCCTCTTTGGCCTTCAAAAGGACCCGACGGGCTTCATTAGGCTCTCCAACCTTAACGTAGATCCACGACATCAAGCCATAGAGCAAAGTGCCGCGATCCCCCCAAGTCCACCGGATCCGGCGCTTGAAGACCCTTTCCGCGCCCGCCAAGTCATCGTTCTGATAACAGCGCGCCATCCTCATGGCCGACGCCATGGGATCCATCATCATCGAGGAGAAAAAAGGGGTCAAACGCAAAATATAAAGATTTGACCAATCCCCTGCCCGTCTCCTAGTCTATTCGGAGGCAAAAAATGACATGGGAGAGCCCAGAAAAGGTGTCCTGGCTCCTTGGATGCGGGCTCTCAACGAAGCGAGCTAGAACCCACGCGGATTGCGTCCATTGCCGCGCATCCGCTGCTGCTTAGGCACGGGCGGATTCTCCAGATAGAGGCTATACCACTGGTCCCCCAATGCTGCATTAGAGAAACGGTTCACACGATCGTTGGACAGGTGTTCCCAGTTCTGGATGAAAGTATCGACTCCTGTGGCCTGTTTGGCCTTCAAAAGGACCCGACGGGCTTCATTAGGCTCGCCAACCTGAACGTAGATCCACGACATCAAGCCGTAGAGCAAAGTGCCGCGATCGCCCCAAGTCCACCGAATCCGGCGCTTGAAGACCCTTTCCGCGCCCGCCAAGTCATCGTTCTGATAACAGCGCGCCATCCTCATGGCCGACGCCATGAGATCCATCATCATCGGGCCCCTCAAGAAACCGCAGGTGGCAAGGATCGCGTCAACCTGGTCGAACTCCTTGAGCTGGTAGTAAAACTGCAGGCGCATGGTGGCAATCTGGCGTCCCGTGAGCAAGGACCACTTCCGGAAGGGTTCGAGTCGCTTGGTGAACTTTAGCCCCTCCTTTAGCATGGCTTTTTGATCCATTTCGAGCTGGCGTTGCATCTGCTTAACGTTTCCGCCGGGCTTGTTCTGGAACTGCTGCACCTTCCGCTGCATGCGCCCCTGGGCGGCCTGCATGCTTTGCTGAAGCTCGCCTTGGACCTTGGACATCTTTTTCCGAACCAGAAATCCGACCAAGAAAAACGTGCCAGCAAATCCGACAATGCTATAGAAGACCGTCGCTCCCGTGCTTACCTGCGAAGTAATCAAGGCGCCAGCCAATGCGGTAGCGACAAGCGCTGAAATTAGAAGTGAAAGCATATGATGCGACTTTTGTGTCGAGAGGGCAAAAGGAGGCAAACGCAAAATATAAAGATTCGACCAATCCCCTGCCTGCAGCGTAGCCGAAGCGGTTACGCTTTGGATTGCTCGACACACGCGGCTCAGACCGTCCAAAATCTTACGATTTCGGCTACAATCACCGCGCACGACCTCGACCTGCACTCAAGAATGAGCTTCTTTTTAACTTGGGCGTTCGTAGCCGAAGCGGTAACGCTTTGGATCGCTCGACCCACGCGGCTCAGACCGTCCAAAATCTTACGATTTCGGCTACAATCACCGCGCACAAAAAATTGCGCCCTCTTCGCTATTTTTCAGGATTAAACTGAAAATGGGGTCAAAACTGAAAATGGGGTCATGTCATTACCTTTGTGGTCTTCCTTTTAACAGCTAAATTCAAAGATTTACGAAAAGACCCCACCGCGAACTCAGCGACCCTCGTAAGCGACCATAGCCGCCGCGATAATGGGCTTTGCCCATTCGGGGGCACCTGAGAAATCCTCCGGATTGACGATCCGCCCCGGCTCAACATGATCGGTAATCGTCGTGCCACCTAGTGTCGTTTCAAAGACAAAAGTCTGCTGCTTGACGATGGCGCTGACTAGCAGATCCCTCCCCAGAGTCCAGGCATGACCATTCGCGATGGCCTGAGTCATACTCGGGTGAATCGAGCGTATCTGGCGGGCCGCTTCGTATGGGTTGTAGTATTCGACGCCCCTTGAGCGGAAAGCGGCACCACCAATGCTGCTTTTGCCCGAACCGTTGACGCCCGCTAGGACATAAATCGCTGGCACCTGCGTCATTTTTGGTCCGTCGCTTGCGCAACTGCGGCCTGACCGAGCTCGGAGGGAGAGGCGGCGAAGGCATCCTCATAGGCCCCTTGGGCTTCGTCGGATTGCATGGCGGCAAAACGCGCATCATACTCTCTACGAAAAACCTCTAGAGGGTCTTTCGATTACACCCTTGACAGACTGCGGACAAAAAAAATAGTGCGCTGGCGATAAGGTAGTCTGACTGCTGCCTCTTAGAATTGAACGATATAAATACATTAATCAGCCCACCATGATAAATCTCAATTATACATTTACCAAAAAAAATATCATACGAGCCCTTTCTGTGGCTGGGTTGAGCGCTCTAGCTACGCTCACAGGACAAGCCGGAATCTCCACGATCTTGTATGATTTGGGCGATGCGAATAACTCGACTAGATATGGCGAAACAGTCACGGAAACTGACAATGCCGGCTATACAGGCTCGGGATTTCTCGCCTTCAACAATCGCGATGATTCAGGGTTCACAGTTGAGGCACCTTACGAATTTAAAAGCCTGACTCTCCGTTATGCGGCCAATAGCACAAATCCAGGTGAGTTTTACGTGTATATCGATGGGACGGATTCGCTAGAGTTTTCAGGAAACACAATTGTTTTCCCAAAAACTGGAGCTTGGTCTACTTGGACTGATGTGACGCTGGATTTGTCTGGCAACTCAGGTGATTACTTCAATCTGGCTTGGGACGACACTTTCACAAACGATGGCGGAGCCAACTTTGACAGTATTGAATTCACTCCAGTGCCCGAACCAACGGCCTACCCCATACTTTTTGGCATTGTTGCAACTCTATTTGCGGGCTGCATCCGGCGGCGCAGATAGTTTAGTTCACGCTGGAGAACACTGGTGAGAACACTGATGGGGTCGGTCCACGTTTTCTAACATTACCAGAAACTGACACTGGTAGATTTGCTGGCACAAGTGGTCTAGACGGGTTTGACAGAAGTGGTTTCAGTGTTGGGTCTAGTCCAAAAGTTAGAGTCGTGAGCCGTTCTCCCACCAATCACCTATAAAAGGCGATCTCCTCGTTCAATCACGTGGTTGGGGCCTTGCCCGGGTGCGCGCCGAAAGGAAGAGCCGGGTTCCGCAGCAAAGCCGCGGGGCACATGCGGGAATTCCATCGTCAAGACGTAATGATCGACACCATTGGGATACTCAGGGGTAACGGCGAATCGGCCGTTGAGGAAATCAAGATCACCACTACCTTGCCGATACTCCCAGTCTGCCGTGTAGCGCCCATCAGGCTTGCCGATGGGCTAGCGCCGCCAAAAAGCAGATTTCTATCAATTAGTCATGAGTCCGCTTGATATCCCCGAATTCCAACGGTTTCTTCCCTCACAGTTGCTCGAGCGCCTGTGGGAAACAGCGGAAGTCGTGCCAGCGGTGGGAGGGCATGTTATTACCTTTGTGGTTGTCAAATCCGAACCGTTCCTTCTTCGTGCATAAATAATGCCACGCAGCCTGCAAATTGATAAAGAGCTGACCACAAAGGTAATGACATGACTCCTTTTACACCCTCTCGGTGCCCCCTCTCGAGCCCCGTCGACAACGGGCCAACCCTCAACCTTCCGATTGAAAAGCGTTGGAAAGCCACGGAACTATACCCCCTACTCTCCGACTGCAAGGAGGCGCCCGCTGACCTCCAAACTGAAGCACGGCTGGCTTGGCGCCATTCGATTCGCTGTATTGGACGAGCTCGCTGGCAATCGCTCTCGGTGATCGACGCTCGGTCAGTCGCCTCAGCGGACGAGTTTTTTGATGCTCTCAGCACTCACTTAGAGCGAGCCACCACGAGTTGCGCAGCAAAGTCGATCATAACCATCTTTTCAAAATTTGATCCTGCGGAGCCGGAGACTCGGATCTGGAACCATCAGCTGATCAGCTACGCTGGCTACCGCGCGCAGGATAACTCGATCCTAGGGGACCCGATGAACTGTAAGCTAACTGCAATCGCCCTTGAGCTCGGCTGGAAGCCGCCCAGCACTCGGACGGCCTTTGACCGGTTGCCTTTGATTATTCAGTTCAGAGGAAAACTCTATCTTCGGTCTTTGCCGTCGGCCCCGAAAGACGAAATAACGATCCGGCACCCGGACTTCCCTAAGATCGAAGCGCTCGGCCTCCGCTGGTATGGGGTCCCCATCGTGGCTGATATGCTCTTTGCCACCAAGGACGCGCTCTATCCGGCCGCTCCTTTCAGTGGGCACTATGTTTCGACTGAAATCGCCGCGCGCAACTTGACCGATAAAAACCGCTACAACCGGCTCCCACAAATTGCTGCAGCGATCGGACTAGAACCGACCAAACGCGCCCCTCTCTGGATCGACCGCGCCCTCGCTGTGATTAATGAGGCCGTGCTTTTTTCCTTCGATCAGGCAGGCTACAAAATGACGGATCACCACACAGTGAGCGCAGAGTTCGATCATTTCTGTCAAAGAGAGACTCTAAACGGGCGCACCGTCAACGGAGACTGGGCCTGGCTGGTGCCACCAATGTCGGGCGCCACTACTCCGACCTTCTTCAAAAGTTTTGACTCAACGGTGGTGCTCCCTAATTTCCTATATCAACAAGCCGCTTGGGTCGACGGCCTAGCATCGGTCGAAGGTGTGTAATCAGAGTGGCACTAACTTTGTGGTCGAAATGTGGGATGACCCTAGTCGCTTGACTACGAGCGTGATCGGACAACGATTGAGCCGATGAGTACGCCAAATGAAGAAAATTTCAAATACTACAAGAAAGCCGAGAATAAGGCACTCGAAATCCTAGCGGAGATGAAGTCGACCACTCCTAAAAAAATGGACATCGAGCTGGCACTTCTGGTCGCGATTTTCGAGCTGCACAAAGGCACGATGCCCGCCGAAGCGATCGGCAAAATCGTGCAAGGCCACCTCGATCAAGTTATGCCCTATTACACCCCAGAGGCGCCGCAAGAGTCTTGAGCACCGAAGAAATACTGAGTGGAAACCTCCCTGATGGCGCGCGTATGAATGCTTCAGCCGACATGACGTCCGAACTACAAAAAGCCGTTGCCGCACTTGGCTTGTCGTGCTTCAAGCGCCATATTTTTTTGTGCGCTGGCCCGACGAAACCAAAGTGTTGCCCGGGGGAGCAAAGCGTCGCGTCGTGGGACTATTTGAAACGACGCTTGAAGGAGCTAAATCTCACCGGACCTGAAGCGCTGGTTTATCGCACCAAGGCGAATTGCCTCCAGGTCTGCGCACGCGGCCCTATCGCAGTGGTGTATCCCGAAGGAGTCTGGTATCACTCTTGCACCCCAGAGGTGCTGGAGCAAATCATCCAAGAGCATTTGATAAGTGGCCAACCAGTGGAAAAATTCACTTTCGCCAAAAACCCTTTGGCGTGACGGGTATGCTGAAGATTGCCTACCTCCACCGACGCTTACCTAAGTTCTCTGCCGATCCAGTTCCCCAAGCAGGAGGACTCGCTAGAGCGCGGGCACGGCTTCAAGCAGCTTGATGGTGTAGGGGTGCTGTGGGTTGTTGTAGATCTCGTCGGCGCTGGCTTGTTCGACGATCTTACCCTCGGTCATGACGAGCACTTCGTCGCTGATGTGTTCCACCACGGCGAGGTCGTGCGCGATGAAGAGGTAGGTGAGGCCGAGCTCATCTTGTAGGTCTTGCAACAGGTTGACAATCTGCGCCTGCACGGAGACATCGAGCGCGCTGACGGGCTCGTCGCACACGATGAACTCTGGCTCGACGGCGAGGGCGCGCGCGATGCCGATGCGCTGGCGCTGGCCGCCGCTAAACTGGTGCGGGTAGCGCTGCATGAAGTCGGCACTGAGACCGACTTTTTCTAGTAGATCGGCAACGCGAGCTTGTTTCTGCGCCTTTGACCATTCCTTGAAATGGATATCGAGCGGCTCGGCGATGATACTGTAAATCGTCATACGAGGATTGAGCGAGCCGAAGGGGTCTTGAAAGATGACTTGTATCTTCTTGCGGTAGCCGAAGAATTCTTTGCGCGAAAGTGTGGCGAGATCGCGGCCGCCGTAGTGGACGGCTCCGGCAGTTATGGGTAGCAGACGGGCGATGGCGCGGCCAGTGGTGGTCTTACCGCTGCCGCTCTCACCGACGAGGCCGACGGTCTTGCCGCGCGGCACATCGAAGCTGATGCCATCGACGGCCTTGACTACATCGACGGTGCGCTGGAGCAAGCCGCCCTTGACTGGGAAATGCACTTTAAGATCACGAACGGAGAGGAGGGCTTCGGGAGCGGGCTGTTCAGACATATGTATATCGGGTTATAGGTGGTAGCGGCCCTAGCGCAATACTGAGCGTGAAAAAAGTGTCTGAATACTCACGCTGGACTTTTCACCCGTGGCGCGCGTATCTTTGTCGTTTTCAATCCACGCACCCGCTTCGAACTTATGTTCCTCAAACGCTTCGGCCCTTATTTCAAATTCCTCAAACCTGTGCGTCTCCAGTTCGGGCTCGGCTTGTTGTTTGGGGTCATGGCCGCGGCGGCATCAGGTGCGGGCTTGCCCTTTGTGATCAAGTTTCTGGTGCCACTCGTCACCTCGGACAATCCGCCGGTGGGCTTGCAGTTGCTCTTGATTCTATCCTTGGTGCCGATCGTGTTTACCTTTCGAGCGGTGGGTGGTTTCTTAAATGCTTACTATATGGCCTACGCGGGTATGCATGTGCTGGAGTGCTTGCGCTTGATGGTGTTTCGTAAAATCCAAGAGCTGCCGCTTTCCTTTTTCCACCGCAATAATGTGGGCGATCTGATGAGCCGCGTGATGGGGGATACCTCGCAGCTGCAAACTGCCATCATTAAGGTAGTCAATAGTCTATTCAAAGAGCCGGCCACGCTGTTTAGCGCGATTGGTTTCCTGATCTATTTAACGATCACCGAGCGCGAGACGGCGTTTATGCTGATCGCGCTGGCTTCGGTGCCAGCCTGTGTGTTACCGATTAAGATCATTGGCACCAAGATTCTCAAGCGAGCCAGACAAGCGCAGCGCCAAGCGGGCGAGGTCAATAATGTGCTCAACGAAAACCTCGGCTCGGTGCGCGAGGTGCGTGCCTACAACCTGGAAGAGCGCGAGATGACCCGTTTCGAAGCGGCCTGCCGTAAGTTTTTCAAGCTCTCGCTGAAGACGGTGAAATACGATAAAGCGCTCTCACCGATGATCGAGTTGGTCTCTGCCTTTGCCATTGTGTTTGCGCTCTATGTCGCGATTCAAAAAGACATCGCACCCGAGATCATCGCGGCGATTTTAACTGCACTCTACATGTGCTATGAACCGATCAAAAAATTGGGTGCCGTCTCCAATACAATTCGCAAGGCGGAGGCCTCACTGGATCGCTTAGAGGAAGTGTTGCACACGGAAGATACTGTGCCAGAACATCCAAGTCCCCTCGCCGCGCGGGCACTACACGGGCGAATCGAATTCGAGCGAGTCACCTTCAGCTACAAGGAGGAAGTCGCCCTCAAAGGCGTCTCCATCGACATCGCAGCCGGTGAGGTGGTGGCGCTAGTAGGACCGAGCGGCGCGGGTAAGTCGACCTTCGCGAATCTCGTGCCTCGATTCTACGATGCGCTCGAAGGCACGGTGCGCATCGATGGTATGGATGTCAAAGACTTCAAAAAAAGTGACCTGCGCAGCCAGATCGCGCTGGTCTCTCAAGAGGCGATCCTCTTCGACGAGTCCATTGCACAGAACATCGCAGTCGGCCGCGAGGGCGCGAGCGATACCGATATCCGCCGCGCCGCACAAATGGCCAACGCCGCCGACTTCATCGAGCAACTCGACGGCGGCTACGAATACATAGTCGGCGAGCGCGGCAACCGCCTATCCGGTGGGCAGCGGCAGCGCATTTCAATCGCTCGCGCCTTTCTGAAAGACGCGCCGATCATCATCCTCGACGAGCCCACTTCTGCGCTCGATGCCGAGAGCGAGCACGCCATCCGAGCCGCCCTTGAAAGCCTCTCCGCAGGCCGCACCGTGCTGATCATCGCGCACCGGTTCAGCACCATCCAGCACGCAGATCGCATCTTAGTATTCGATGCTGGGTCGGTCATTTCCAGCGGCACCCATCAGGAACTTTACGCCAGCACACCACTCTATAAAAGCCTCTTCGACAAACAGGCCAATACCGCCCAAAATCAAGACATCCACGAAATATGAAAAAACGCACTCAACAGATCGCCCTCATTCTGAGCCTTGCCGCCGCGCTGCTCTGCGTCAGCGGTTGCGGCTCCACCCGCACCGAAAACGGAGTGACCATCGAAAATAAAGGCCGCGACTTTATCCCTTGGTTCTAGCCGCCAGCTAGCTAACGCTTCGGCAGGTACCGCAACAACATCCCTTTCAAGGTATCGAGTTCCTCGAAACGCAGCAGATACAGCAGTGCGAAATAGACCACCACCCCACCGGGCACGCAGACCGCAACGGTGAGCGCGGAGCTGAGCTTTGCCCCCAGATCGATGCCACCTATCACAGGCGCGACCAAAGCACAGGCCAGCCCCATCGCGCAGCCCGCTACCAACACTTTCAGCAAAGCCGGCCGCAGCGCGCCCAAGCTCAGCTCCGGACGCCCCGCCGCGAGCGAGCGCCACAGCAATACGCTCTGCGCCAGAGCCGCCAGCACGTTCGCCGCGGCCAATCCAGCCGCGCCCCAGAACTGCATCAGCACCAACCCCGCAACTAGGTTAATCAACAGGCAATACCCCGCCACACGCACCGGCGTGCGCATATCCTTACTCGCATGGAGCCCACGCGTCGCAAAAGTCGCCGCTGAATACAAGGGCAGCCCCACGCCATAGATCGCCAGCAGCGGCACGGTCAATAAAACATCACTCTGATCAAAAGCCCCCCAAAGAAACAGAAACTCCAAGATCGGCTCGCCCAACACCACTAAACCTACCCCAGCTGGTAGCGAAATACCGATCACCAACCGTAGTCCCTGTAAAAAAGACGCCGAAAAGCCCGCCTCATCACCATTCGAGAGCGACTTCGCCAGCAGCGGGAAGAATACCGTAGCCACCGCGATGGTAAACACCCCCAGCGGCAGCTCCATCAGCCGGCTCGCCAAATACAGCACCGACACCGCCGACTCATCCAACGAATAAGCCAACAGCCGCGACACCAAAATATTCACCTGCAATATCGCCGCCCCCATTAGACCCGGCACAAAAAGCAACCATAGCTCAGCCAGCGCCGCATCTCCCTCCGCATCTCCCTGGTGTAACCCTGCCTCGTCGCCCGCCACTACTCGTCGCTCCACTCGCGGCCGCCAGCCCTGCCGCATCAGATCCAGCGCAGGCACCACCAGCTGCAGCATCCCGCCCACCAGCACACCCCCGCACAGCCAATACACGATCCGCGCCGCATCCGCCTCCATAAAGAGCCCCGCCGCCAGCGCCCCGATCATCGCCAGATTCAGCAAGATCGGCGTCGCAGCTGCCACCGCAAAGCGCCCCACCAGATTCAGCCCCGCCGAGATAATCGCCGCCAAGCAGATAAATAGCATATACGGTAGTAACCAGACCGCCAGCCCCGCCCCCGTCGCCCAGCGCTCCGGCAGCCATTCGCTACCCGCCGCCCACGCCAGCAACAGCATACCGAGGCAGACGATCCCCATCAGCGCCCACAGCAGCCGCCACAGCACTTGATTGAAAAAACGAAACGCCCCCACACGCCCCTCCCGCTTAATCACATCGGAAAATACCGGCACCATCGCCGACGTCAGCGCCCCCTCTCCCAGCAAGCGCCGAAAAAGATTCGGCAGCGTAAACGCCAGAATAAAGGCCGAGTTCCACAAACTCGTGCCCAGCGCCGCGAAAATCAAAATATCTCGTAACAGCCCCAACAGGCGCGAGCCCACCGTCGCAAGGCTGACCACGGCGATATTTTTCAGATTCTGGAGCATACGGTTGCAGGGAGCGCGTAAGAGGCTTCCTTACACCATTCCTAGAAACTACCGTGTAAAAAACTTTGGCAATTGTATATTTAGTGCTCTTAGTGCTGATTCAGACATTCACGTCTCTCGACTGCGCCCTAGCAGAGCCCTTTTTTTTCTAACCCATACCATTCACCATGCCACTCATTTCAAAACTCACCATCCGCCTCAAGCGCCACCCGAAACGCGTCGTCTTCCCCGAAGGTAGCGATCCCCGCATCCTCCAAGCGGCCCGCCAGTTCGCCTCCAACGGGCTCGGCATTCCCATTCTCCTCGGCGACCGCGCCAAGATCAAGGCCAACGCCGAAAAGCTTGACCTCAGCCTCGAGCACATCCGCATCATCGAGCCACGCCGCAGCGATGAGTGGGCAAAATTCGTCACCATGTTTCAAGGCCTGCGCCGCTTCAAAAACCTCAAGGATAAAGAAGTCGAGCAATACCTCGAAGATACCAACTATTTCGCCACCATGATGCTTGCCACCTCGCAGGCCGACGCCATCGTGTCTGGTGCCACCAGCACCGCCTCCAGCGCCCTGCGCCCACTGCTACAGATCATCCCCCGCCTGCCTAGCGTAGCCACCGTTTCCTCGCTCAATATCTTCGACCTGCAAGACCCCGAGACGGGGAAAGACCGCGAGCTCTTCCTCGCCGACTGCGCTGTCGTGCCCGATCCCACCAGCCAGCAGCTCTGCGATATCGCCGTCACCACCGCCGCGCTGCGCTTCCACCTCACCAATTCCAAGCCTTACGTCGCACTACTCAGCTACTCAAGTAAGAGCGTCAGCAGTAAGAACCCCACCGTGGCCAAAATGAAGGCCGCTACCGAAATGGCGCGCAAAAAAGCACGTGCACTCGGCATCCCGATGGAGATCGACGGCGAGCTACAAGTCGACGCCGCGCTCGACCCCATCACCGCCAAGGCCAAGCAGATAGGCGGCCCCGTCGCTGGCCAAGCCAACGTCCTGATCTTCCCCGACCTACACTCCGCCAATATCGCCTCCAAACTCGTCGATACGCTCACTCGCGCGCGCAACTACGGCCCCATCCTCACCGGCCTCACCAAGCCCGCCGCCGAAATCAGCCGCAGCGCCACCGCCAGCGACATCTTCGGCACCGCCGTGATGGTCGCCTCGCAGGCCATCGACCACAAACTCCTCTACCCCACCGAAAATAGCGACGACCTTAACGAGGACGTCACCCTGCTATAGCTCCGGCAGCATCTCATCTTGTAAAAAAACACCGCCCATGGCCACTTTCCAGAAGTACTTCACTGAGCCCGACGATACGGAGATCCTGTCTGCCCCGCGCAACAAGACCACCAAGCGCATCTTCATCGCCGCCACTCGCATGAACGACGGGAAGACCACCACCAGCCTCGCCCTCTTTGCCGCCCTGCGCAACATCACCGAGCGCGTCGGCTTCATCAAGCCCATCGGCCAGCGCTTCGTCGATGTCGAAGGCTTCCAGATCGACGAAGACTCCGTCTTACTCAACCAGATATTCGACGTTAAAACCCCCATGCACGCCATGAGCCCCATCGCCGTGCACCACACCTTCACCCGCGATTACCTCGACGATCCCTCCGCCAATCACACCGAGTTGATCGATAAAATGTGCCGCGCCTTCGACCGCGCGGCCTTTGATAAAGACTACATCATCATTGAGGGCACCGGCCACGCCGGCGTCGGCGCCGTGTTCGACCTCTCCAATGCCGACGTTGCCAAGCGCCTCAATGCCAAGGTCATCATTGTCGCCCGCGGCGGCATCGGCCGCCCCATCGACGAGATCGCGCTCAACAAAGCCGTCTTCGAAGCCGCCGGCGTGCAGATCATCGGAGCCATCATAAATAAAGTCGAGCCCAACAAGATCGAGATGGTCGAAAAATATTGCCGCATCGCCCTCGACCGCATGGGCATCCCCCTGCTGGGCTGCATCCCCATCGAGCGCAAGCTCACCCAGCCTAACCTTGAGCAAATCGTCGCCGAGACCAACGGTCGCTGGCTCAACGGCAAGACTTCCGGCGGCAGTAACCGCATCGATAAAGTTATCATCGGAGCCATGGCCGCCAAAGGGCTGGTCGAGCACCTCGCAAAAGGCGTCCTCATCATCACCCCCGGCGACCGCGAAGACATCATCCTCTCCGCCATCGCCTCCGCTGGCATCAGCCAAAGTAACGACATCGCCGGCATCATACTTACCCGCAGCATCCTCCCCCATCCCAAGCTGATGGAGATGATCTCCAAGACCACCATCCCCGTCGTCATCTGCTCCGAAGACAGCTACAGAGTCGCCTCCAAGGTCAACAATATGACCGTCAAAACACAGCCCACCGACGACGACAAGATCCCCATTATCAAAGAACTAATCACTAAAAACATCGACCTCGAAGTCGTCCTCAACGCATTCGATTCCGAAGAATCCCTCTAACCTCCAGCCATGCCCGCCGACAAAAAAGAAGAACCCACATTTGAACAGTCCGTCCAGCGCCTCGAAGGCCTGATCGGCGACATGGAAAATGGCGATACACCACTCGCCGACCTAGTCACCAAATTCGAAGAAGGCACCAAGCTACTCAAACTGTGCCAAGCTCAGCTCAAAGAAGCCGAGCTCAAGATCGAACAACTCAATCTCAAGACCGGACAACTCGAGCCATTCGACGACTCCAGCGAAGACTAAACCACATACAATGTCCCTACTCGCCCGGATCCACTCGCCCGCTGACGTCAAAAAGCTCACGCCCGCAGAACTCCCACTCCTCGCACAAGAGATACGTGAGCGCGTGATACAGACCACCGCTAGAAATGGCGGCCACGTCGGCCCCAACCTAGGCGTCGTCGAGCTTACGATCGGCCTGCACCGCGTCTTCAACACACCCGAAGACCGCTTCTGCTTCGACGTCTCCCACCAAGGCTACATCCATAAGCTACTCACCGGCCGCGGCGATGCACGCTTCGACCACATCCGCCAGAGCGAAGGCTATAGCGGCTTCCTCTCGCGCGCTGAAAGCGAGCACGATGCCTACGGCGCAGGCCACGCCGGCACCGCCCTCTCCGCCGCCCTCGGCATGGCTGCCGCCCGCGACAAACGCGGCAGCAGCGAGCACGTCGTCGCCCTCTGTGGCGATGCCGCCTTCACCTGCGGCATCACGATGGAGGCGCTCAATAACGTAGTCGGCTCCACCAAGCGCCTCATCATTATACTCAACGATAACAAGTGGTCGATCGCCAAAAACGTCGGCGCTCTCTCCCGCTACTTTAACGAGCTCATCACCACCCCCACCTACAATCGCCTCAACGACGATCTAGAGCGCTTCCTCAAAAAAGTCCCCGGCGGCGAGTCCGTCATCAAATTCGGCACCAAGTGGAAGCAAGAAACGAAGGATTTCTTCGTCTCCTCCTCACTCTTTGAGCAATACGGCGTCCGCTACATCGGCCCCATCGACGGGCACGATCACAAGCAAATCCAGCACTACCTCGAGTTCGCCAAGAACGCCGAGCAGCCCGTCCTACTCCACATCCTCACCGAAAAAGGCCGCGGCTACGAAGTCGCCATCAAAAATCCCGAGCGCTTCCACGGCGCCAGCCCCTTCGACCGCGCTACCGGCAAAGGAGCCCCCGCCGCCGCCGGCACACCGCCTAAGTATCAAGACGTTATGGGAGAGACCTTAGTCAAGCTCGCCCGCGCCGATAAAAACGTAATCGGGATCACCGCTGCGATGCCAGCCGGCACCGGGCTCAACCTCTTTGAAAAAGAACTGCCCGATCAGTTCTTCGATGTCGGCATCGCCGAGGAGCACGCCGTGCTGTTCGCAGCCGGCATGGCCACCTCCGGCTTCCACCCCGTCTGCGCCATCTACTCCACCTTCCTGCAGCGCGCCTACGATCAGATTATCCACGACGTCGCCCTGCAAAACTTGCCCATACTCTTTTGCATGGATCGCGCCGGTCTCTCGCCTAATGATGGCGCGACCCACCACGGCCTCTTCGATCTCGCCTACCTGCGCTGCGTGCCAGGCATCGTCGTAATGGCACCCGCCGACGAAGACGAGCTCGCCGATATGATGGCCACCGGCCTCGCCCACTCGGGGCCCGCCTTTATCCGCTACCCACGCGGCAACGCCGTCGGCACCCCACTGAAAGAAACGCCCAGCACTTTAGAAATCGGCAAAGCCCAGCGCCGCCAGAGCGGCAGCGATGTCGACATTTGGGCCATCGGTGCGATGGTCGACGACGCCGAAAAGCTCGCCGCCCGCCTTAGCGAGCACGGCATCGCAGCCGGCGTCGTCAACGCCCGCTTCACCAAGCCGCTCGACAGCCAGCTACTCGCCGAGTCTGCGAAAAACGTCCAACTCATCGTCACCATGGAAGACCACGTCATCACCGGCGGCCTCGGCACTGCCGTAATGGAAGCTTTGCAAGAGGCCGGCGTCCACTGCCCCGTCGAACGTATCGGCTGGCCCGATGCCTTCATCGAACACGGCAGTTCCGTAGCAAAGCTCCGCAAAGAAAACGGCCTAAGCCCCGAATCCATGCTAGACCGAGTCATAGCCAAGTTCGCCAAGCAAAGCACCGGGTCAATTAGCCAAACGTAACCAATTAGCCAAACGTAGGGGCGCGACTTGATGTAATCCCTGAGCCTGTCGAAGCGGTCACGCCCGCCGGGAATCCGTGCCGAACCAACGTATCTTTTGCAGAATTATTAAGGTTCAGAATGATTTCTGAAAAGCGAATCCACGACCCTCTCTAAAAAACAAAAGAAATAATCATTCTGCCCTAAATAATTCTGCAAAAATACCGAGCCACCGAGCCACCGAGCCGCCTACTCTAACCCTAACTTCAACCGGCCGGCCTCCGAGATCATGTGCGGCGTCCAAAGTGGATCCCACACGATATCGACTTGCGCCGTAGAAACCGCAGCCAGTGCTTCGATATTCTTTTTCGCATCTTCCGCGATCACCGGCCCCATGCCACAGCCTTGCGCCGTCAGCGTCATTTTAACGCTCACCACGTACTGGCCTGCGCCATCAGGTTCGCCGATAGCCAGATCATAGATCAGCCCCAAGTCCACGATATTGACAGGGATCTCTGGGTCGAAACAGCCGCGCATCGCTTCCCAGACCAGCTCCTCGCTAAAAGGCACATCACCCAGACCCGCTTCCGCAGCCGAGGTAGCCGTCTTGGCAGCTTCGGCAGCCGCATCGAGTTGCGCCTGAGCATCCGCGCCCAAAGAGTCCCAATCCTTGCTAGAGAGACGGAACAGCCCCGAGTCAGTGCGAATCGTCACCGTGCCGCCCAGCGCTTGCGAGATCACCGCACGTGTCCCCGCAGCCAACACTTGTGTGTCGCCCGCAGGTATGATAGTCGCTTCAGTATCGCGCGTTAGAGTTAATTCTTCGTTAAACTGCATGTTGCAACGAAACACTAGAATCACACCGCCTGTCAATCCACTCCCAGCATAAAGACGATAACTATCTGTAAAAAACTACAAAACCTCACCTCGCCCAAGTAGGAATAACCTCAGGGGCATTTCAGCTGTTTACCTAAATGTTTAATTTAGAAAGTTTTTTCTAAAAATAGCTAGACTTATCATATGGTCTCTGTTGAAGTTGGCAGACTATGAAAGTCCAAAATGATACCCATAAAT
>Ga0307933_1000202_pt1 | contig 57885 bp, 42 predicted proteins | sample OrgLakmetageno88_FD_201811 | JGI IMG/M metagenome (GOLD analysis project Ga0307933, IMG submission 201811) | Saline water microbial communities from Organic Lake, Antarctica - #88 | ecosystem: Environmental > Aquatic > Non-marine Saline and Alkaline > Saline | place: Antarctica: Organic Lake...
AGAGATTTTGTCCATGCTTTGATATTCATCTAAGCATAACATATTTGGCTTTTGATAAATGTCTAGCCAAAAAATTAAAAACCTGATGTTCAAGCAATTAACTCCCCGGCAGTGATGTGCCCTGCTAAATGACTGGTATTTTTAAAACGATGGTTGACATCACTAATTAGTAACTCATTAGTTATGATAAATGGTATCTAAACCAATACCCATAAAACCGAGTCTTCCCTGTTCAAGCAGTGACGTAGATCATTTCCTCAGTCGTCCCTCTCCTGCTCTCTACGATATGGTGAAGACGCGGCCGGGTGATTTCATGATTCTTGGTGCTGCAGGCAAAATGGGGCTCCATATTTGCCTGATGCTTCGTTTAGCTCTGAACGAGATCGGAGACAACCGGAGGGTGATTGCCGTTTCACGTTTTTCCAATCCGGGGGCAGCGGAGACATTTCAAAAACACAGTATCGAGACGATCCGCTGCGATTTATCGGAAGCCGACGAACTCGACTCCCTAGAGACAGCCGAAAACATAATCTTCATGGCGGGAATCAAATTCGAGACAAGTGGACAACCCGACCTTCTCCACCGGATGAATATCGAAATGCCGCAGCAAGTGGCAGCGAAGTTCCGTAAATCCCACATCACTGCTTTCTCCACCGGTTGCGTTTATTCCTACTATCCCGTCGGGGGAGGTGGGCCGGTCGAGAGTGAAACGTGCCAACCCACCGGTGATTACGCCAAGTCCTGCTTGGGCCGTGAAGAGGCGTTTCTCTGGGCTGCGAAGACCTATGGGACTCCCGTTTCCCTGATCCGTCTAAACTACTCGGTGGAATTTCGCTACGGAGTGCCCGTGGATTTGGCAGTTAAGATTCTCCGTTCCGAGCCAATTGAGTTGGCGATGGGCCATGCCAACATCATTTGGCAGCGGGACGCCGTCCTCTTCAGCCTTCTCGGCCATGGACACACCTCGCCATCGCCTTTCATTCTGAACGTCACACGGCCTGAAATTTTACGGATTCGAGATATAGCCATCCGTCTCGGCGAACTAATCGGGCGCGAGCCGATTTTTGAGGGAACCGAAGCATCGAAAGCTTGGATTTCCAATCCAGGAAAAGCGATCGAGCTCTTCGGAGAGCCAGAAACCGACATTGAGACGATTCTTAGCTACGTAGCCGCCTGGCAAATCAACAACCTTCCTACTTTAGACAAACCCACGGGATTCGAAAAACGCGATGGAAATTTCTGATTTACGATCCCGTCTCGGTGAAGGACTCGTCATTCCCGCCCTCCCCCTGGCACTCGATAACCGACGCCAGTGGGATCAGCGTCATCAACGAGCGATTATACGCTACTACTTGGATTCGGGCGTGGGCGGAATTGCTGTCGGCGTCCACTCGACACAGTTCGAAATACGCGAACCGGAGCACGGCCTTTTCGAGCCCATCCTTCGCTTCGCCGTCGAGGAGATGAATGCTTGGAAGACTGAAAAGCCCTCCGTTAAAATTGCTGGCATTTGTGGGGAGACGCCGCAGGCCAAGGGGGAAGCGGAGTTTGCCAGTGCAAATGGATACGATGCAGGGCTCCTCAGCATGTCGGTATTTCAAGGAGCGGACGACAACCGGATGCTCGCGCACTGTCGCGCGATTGCTAGGGAAATTCCGCTGATCGGATTCTATCTGCAACCCGCCGCTGGGGGGCGACACCTTTCCTACGAATTTTGGCGAGCATTCGCCGATATCCCTGAAGTCATCGCTATCAAAATTGCCCCCTTCAATCGTTATCAGACCTTCGACGTAGTTCGGGCAGTTTGTGATTCTGGTCGCAACGATGTCGCACTCTACACTGGGAATGACGACAACATTATAGCCGATTTACTAACCCCATGGGAGGTGGATGGTATTTCGCGAAATATCGTCGGAGGTCTTTTGGGACAATCCGGGGTTTGGACTCAACGAGCCGTAGAACTCTTGGAAGAAATCAAGGGTTCTCGAGAAAGTCAGAGCCTAGAGCCGGAGTGGTTGACTCGAAACGCCGAGCTGACCGACGCCAATGCGGCGGTTTTTGACGCAGCCAATGGCTTTGCCGGTGTCCTGCCTGGCATCCATGAAGTGTTACGAAGAAATGGCCTGATGGCAAATCGACTCACTCTCAACCCAGACGACGATCTCTCGCCCGGACAAGCCGAACACCTAGACCGGGTCGAGAAAGCATATCCGTGGATCACCGACGATGCATTCGTCCGCGACAATCTAAGCCGATGGCTCAACTCATAATCTCTATTCACACCAGTATAACCAACACCCGACAGATCAAAAAACCATGAATGCCCCCGAATCATCCACCGTCGAATATCCTTCGCTTCGCCCTGCACCAAACATCGGACTAGGTGCCACCTTGATTGGAGCCGAGGAAGAAGCAAACGTCCTTGAAGTGGTGCGTAGCGGAAAGTTATTTCGCTACATTTACGATGCCGAACCAGCTGATCAAGGCAAGATGACCGGTACCCTTGAACGGGAACTCGCCGCCCTCCACGGAACGCGCTTCGCGCTCGCTTTGACTAGTGGAACCGCCGCCCTTCACGTCTCTCTCATGGCCTTAGGTGTCGGCCCCGGCGACGAGGTAATCGTTCCCGCTTGGAGCTGGATTTCCTGTTACACAACTGTGGCACTGCTTGGCGCAAAGCCGATCCTCGCCGAAATCGACGAGAGTTTTTGCCTCGATCCCGAGGAGATCGACCGGCTTGTCACCCCAAAGACGAAGGTCGTTCTCGTCGTGCATTATCAGGGAGTCGTCGCCGCCATGGATCCCATTCTGGAGAAAGCCCGCACACATGGACTTTCCGTCTTGGAGGATGCCGCTGAATCTCCTGGCGCGATTTACAACGGCAACCGGGTTTGCTCGATGGGAGACATCGGGATTCTCAGCTTTCAATTCAACAAGTGTATCACGGCCGGCGAGGGCGGCGCTGTTCTGACCAACGACCCCGAACTCTACGAGCGAGCCGTGCGCGCCCACGATCTTGGCCTTTTTCGCCCCTATCACTCCACTTGGACGAAAGCGACCATGGCCGGCTTTCCCGCGACCCAATATCGGATGAATGAACTCACCGCTGCGGTGGGCCTTGCGCAAGTCCGCAAGCTGGAAGGTCTGCGGGCAACGTGTCGCGAACTTAGCGAAAAAATTATCCCTAAGATCAAGGATCTCCAAGGAATCAAACTTCGTCAAATTCCGGCAAATGAGAATGACTGCGGCTACGAAATATACTTTCAGGTAAAGACGCCCGAATTGGCGGTAAAGTTAGCTAAAAAGTTGCAAGCGCATAACGTCAACTGCCGTAAAATGACACGCACCTATCCACACTATGCTGCAGACTATTGTACTCAACGAACTTCTCACGCAGAGAGTGCCAACGTATTTAGAGATGAATCGATCTGGCCCGCCGAAGGATATCGGGTGGAGGATTTCCCGAAAACCAATGACATCATTGATCGCTTTGTGGTGATTCCGCTTGGCCCTAAATATTCCCTCGAAGATGCCGAATACGTGGGCGACTGCATCTTGGCCGCCTACTCAGAGCTGGCTGATCAACTCAATTAGATCAACACATCAAAAAGAAGATGAACAGTCCGCTTTATTTACACATCACCTTCCTCGAACACCGGAAGTCCTTCGAGTCGATATTCCGGACGGCTAGCGAACTTGGATTCGACGGGGTGGAACTTCGCCAAAAACCGATTGGCTGGGAAGGCTCCCTCGACGACTACCTTGACGTTCTCACTAAAGCGTTTGAACAACATCCGCTCTCCGCACTGAGTTTCGGCTATCCTTGCGTCGACCTGATGGTTTCAGATCCCGCAGCCCGAGAACGCAACCTCGATACCGCTGAGGACTTTTACCGCAAGGCCGCCGACCGATTTCCGGTCAAAGTAGTCAATGCGATGACTGGAAGCCTTTCGAATCCGGACGCCTCTCTTCCCTACACCAACTACTGGCATCACGGCTCTGCGGTCGCCACCGAAGCCCAATGGGAGCAAGCGACCGAAGGCTTTCAACGACTTGCAGGAATGGCTCGCGAATGCGGCTTCAAGTTCGCCTTCGAGACCCACGGTGTTTACCTCCACGACACAATTGCGGCGACAAAGAAGCTATGCGAAAGGATCGACGCACCCGACGCAGTTGGCATCCTCTGGGACCACGCTAACTTGGAAATCTTTCCAGAGACTCCCACCATGGCCGAGGCGATCAAAGAGATGGGAGGTCTTCTCTTTCAAGTCCATTTGAAGAATCTCCTTCTGCCTCCGAAGCTAGCCATTCAGACATGTGCGCTGGGAACGGGCATCCTAAACATCCGAGAGCAATTACAACTCTTAGACCACGCCGGATACACCGGCCCCATCGCCATCGAGTCGCCTCGTCTCGGTGATCGGGAACAGTTTCTCAAGGAAGACCTCGCCTACTACCGTTCGGTGATCGAGGAAATCTCCATAAAGTAAGGCATCCAATGGAAGCAGCTTTCTCCAAAGTCGATATAACTCCGAAAAGCCCGATGCTTCTCACTGGCTACGGTGGTAACGAGCGCATTTTCGATCATTGTTCGCAGCCGATCTACGCTCGCACTGCGGCCTTTCGCGGAAGCCGGAGTGAAAAAGTTTCGGTGATAGTCGGCGTTGATCTGTGCGGACTCTCCGTCGACTCCATCCGCAGGGTGGAAGCAGCGGCATTTAATCGGCGGGGGATCACTCCGGATCGTTTGGTTATCAATTCGTCGCACAACCACAGCGCACCGACCGTTTCAGGATGTCTCGATTTGTATTACGAGCACACTGACACACTTGATCGGTCAATTGCGGGGTATACGGCCTTCGTTGAAAGTGCAATCATACGATCAATCGAAGAAGCCGTCGACCACACCGAACCGGTCAACGGGAGTTTCTACTACGGCCTTTGCGGATTCGGCGTCAATCGTCGCCGCTCCCGTCCTGAATTAAGGCACTGCCCCGGACCGGTCGATCACGACGTGCCTGTTCTAACAATCCGCCGGCCAAATAAAACGCTGATCGGCCTCATCTACGGATACGCCTGCCATACGACGACACTCTGCGGCAAAGACCTGAACGGAGATTATCCTGGATGGACTTCGGCCGCGCTAGAGGAACGAAATCCAGAAGCAGTCGCCCTCTTCGTTGCTGGATGCGGAGGCGATATTAATCCCCTGCCTCGCTATACGATGGCACGCTCGAAAGCCTACGGATTTCTGCTCGCAGAGGCGGTTGAAGAGGCGATTGCGAAGGAAAAGCCCGAGCCCGTAAACAATCCGCCCTCTACCAGTATGACTCGACTCAACTTGCCACTGCAAGCCTCGCCACATCTCGAAGCATGGGAGCGGCAGCACGAGGAGGCTAGCCACCCCTTCGACCGCAAAAACATCGCACATCAGATCGAACTTTACCAAAAACAAAACACGTCGACCGAAGTGCCTTTCACCGTTCGGCGCTGGAATTTTGGCGACTCCCTAACTTGGATTTTTTTGAGCGGAGAGATGGTCGTCGATTATTCTCTTAAACTGAAGGAAATCTACGGTTGCCGACAGACTTGGGTGACCGCTTATTGCGATGAACTGACACCCTATATTCCTTCAGAGCGTGTTCTCGCTGAAGGAGGGTATGAAGGCGGGACGTGTATGACCGAATACGGCTATCCCAGCCCCTTTGCCACAGGTCTCGAGGCAAGAATCCTCGAAGCGGTCGAAAAAACAGAAGCTATCCAATGAACGAGCGAAGCCAAAAGAAGCAGGATCCACGTATCGGCCTCGCGATTATCGGAAGCGGCAACATTGCCTCAACCCATGCCGACGCAATCCGCCTGATCCCGGAGGCAAATCTGCTTGGGTTCCATAGCCGAAACCGCAAAACAACCGAGCGAATTTCCAAGCAGCATCACACAAAAGCTTGGCCGGATCTTGAGCGTTTACTAGCAGAACCTTCACTCGACGCCATCCTGATTGCGACGGCAAGCGGTGCTCATCTTGAACCGGCCGTGAAAGCCCTTCGCGCGGGCAAACACGTCCTTTGCGAAAAACCAATCGAGGTCACCGGAAAGCGAGCCACCCAAATGATCGAAGCGGCAAAGAATGCAGATCGGATTTTGGGAGGCTTTTTTCCTTTGCGTAATAGCTTAGCAGCGCAGTCGATCCGACAAGCCCTCGACGCTGGGCGCTTCGGGCGATTGAGCTTCGTCTCCGCCAAAGTAAAGTGGTGGCGGGATCACAATTACTATTCTGATTCCAACTGGCGTGGGACTTATGCTCTCGATGGCGGGGGAGCTCTCATGAACCAAGGTATTCACGCCGTGGATTTAATTCAATGGCTAGGTGGATTTCCAACATCGGTTTTTGCCCGCCAGTCCACCCTCGCTCATTCGGGCCTTGAAGTCGAAGATACCTTAGTGGCGACGGTTGAATTCCCTCAGGGTGCCTTGGGTGTCATTGAGGTCGGCACCTCTGCCTATCCCGGCATGGACTTGACGGTGGAAATTTCAGGAGACAAGGGAACCGCTGTCCTACAAAACGATCAAATCACTCTTTGGCAGTTCGCCGAAGAGCAAGCCGAAGACGAAGCGATTCGTTCGCCACAGGATTCATCTTTCGGCAGCGGATCAAGCGATCCCAAGGGGATCTCCTGCGAAGGACATCGCCAGCAAATCGTCGACTTCCTCGATGCCGTGACGGGGCGCTCAAAGCTGACCATTGACGGCAATGAAGCCTTACAGGCAGTTCGCATCGTCGAGGCTTGCTACGCTTCGGCAAAAAGAAACCAGCCCATCTCCCTTTAGAATTATGAAAGCAAAACCACTTCGATTCGCGTTCTCTGGGTTTCGCCACCCGCATATCAACACCCTCTACGATTTGGTGGAGAACCATCCCGACTGCGAAATAGTCGGATGCGCTGAAGAAGACCCAGCGACCTCGGCCGAGTTGAAAAAGGTGGGCGAGATCATTCTCACCGACCCGAATTTGGAGGCGCTTCTGGCAAATAGAGGCGCTGATGTCTTAGCGGTCGGAGATACCTACGGCAGACGCGGGCAAAGCGCGATTGCCGGTTTGAATGCGGGGCTACACGTCATAGCTGACAAACCTTTGTGCACCGAACTCTCTGCTTTAGACGAAATCCGAAGCATCGCGCAAAAAAAATCGCTCGCAGTCGGTCTCATGCTCGATCTACGCGAGGCGAGTCCGATGCTGACGCTCCGTTCTATTTTGCAAAGCGGTCAAATTGGGCAGGTACGGACTCTTTCTTTTCAAGGGCAACATCCTCTGCGCTACGACACCCGGGCTTCTTGGTACTTTGAGGAAGACAACCATGGCGGCACCATCAATGACATCGGCATTCATGCCTTCGACCTCGCTGAATGGCTGACCGGAGAAAGCTATCAAGCGACCCTCCATGCGCGAAGCTGGAATGCAAAAGCGAAAAAGCATGCCCACTTTCTCGACTCGGCGCAAATGCTGGGAACACTTTCCGACGGTACAGGCGTCCTCGCAGACTTTTCCTATCTTGCCCCCGACGGCATTGGCTACGCGCTCTCGCAATATTGGCGGATCATCGCCCACGGGGATCGAGGCTTCGCGGAAACATCATTTAATAGTCGCAACGTTCAAGTCGTCACCGACGGAGATACCGAACCCCAAATCGTTCCGCTCGTTGAAGCTAGACCGGGCGATCACTTAAAGGACTTCCTCGCAGAAATCAACGGCCACCAGCGTGCTGAGGGATTGACAACCGAAAAGGTGCTTCGCCTGAGCGAGCACGCACTCAACGCTCAAAAAATTTCCCAAGAATGAGCGAAACGAGCGAAGGGTCCGAGTTGATCAAACCACTAATCCTGGCTCTACTGCCGCGCATAAAGATTCCTACCTGGCTAAATGACTCAAGTGCCCCCAACATCTAATGTTTTAAAATCAGCTAAGTAGGTTAGAATCTATGCTGCTCCTGATGTAGAAAAATATAAATTTTTTACCACCCGCTGGTGCTGGAGAGACGGAAACACAGAGGCAAAAAAACTTGAATCCTCTGTGTCTAGATGTCTCCAATGACCGAAGAAAAAAGAGTGGTTAAACATCACGTTATTTTAGTTTTTATTATTTCATTCTGAACCACTAGATATACTATCAACTTGAGTCAATCAGCTAGGTAAGTAAGGGTTTGTTACAAGGCTCTTTGTTTTCGACTTAGCCTTCCTTCGTAGCGTGAAGCATCAGCAAACGGCCCAACAGCGAGTCCGACGGACGTTCGCTGAAGCGTCATGCTACGATAATCAGATCTGAGTCAAGGACTCAGAGACAAAGGATGCCACTCCGCTCGATCATGAAAGTTTGCCTGAGAAAATTCGGGAGTGATTGAGAGAATGGGTTCGGGATTTCCATCGGTAGTGTCGTAACGGGCAAAGGCGATCCTTAAGTTCGCGCTCCTGGTCGCTGCGTCTACATTCAGTCGATGATAGGAAATCAAAGCGTATACCGCCCAATAATTGTCTTCAGTGTTAATCTGAGTCGCGCTTTGGATAAAATCAGAATCTTCGATCAAAGCTGATTCCAGCTACGCCTCGCCCTGTCGGACTGCTTGCAAAAGAGCCGGATTCCAACGCAGGAAAAGGTTCTGATTTTCTGGAGTCACATGAAATTCATAATATAAATCCGGACTGACTTGAGTGAAAATCTCAAAGACGTCGCCAGTTCTCCATGTCTTTTGATTAAAGCTGTCCGCGCTGTTGTAGATCTGTCCATTTTCCAATACCGCAAGCACCACTAAACCATCTGCTTCGGCATAGATACGAGTCAGGGCAGGTGCGAAATTCGGCTCCAATGCTTCAAGCCATGCCTGCTGAAAAGCATACTCTCGTAAGGGAGTGCTTTTGGTTTCGTGTTTTTGCGCAAGTGCTTCCATCACAGGAGCGAGCTGTGTGAAAGTCGTAGGATTTTTCATAACACAAGCAGTATTCAGTAGAACTGTGGATGTGAGTAAATAGGATAGAAAGGTGATACGCACAGACATAATTATTTTACTTTATCGGATCTCAATTGATCTGTGTGTAGCGCTCAAAGACGAAAGAAGCAATGGGCGAATCGCGGAAAACTCTCGATGGGAATCCCGTTTCGGTCGCTCCTCCGTTCTCCAGTTTAAAGCCTGCTCCGGTGGACGTCGTCAGCACGATCTCCCCACCCTCCACGGCAAAATCTTCAATTTGATAAGTATGGACTACATGATTCCCCATTTGCACCGTAAACCACATACCAGCGAAGAGAAGATCACCCAACGATTCCGTGCCCTCTACCACCATTCGATTTGCTTCTACTCGAACCACTGGAACCTGGATCGACTCGGGCGCTTCGAACAGTCGATCACCGACTTTTACCTGCGGGCAGTCATGCTGAAATACAGAAATCAATTCTCCCTCGGCATCTCCACGGATCACCGCGAGTCGCCCATCCACCGATATCCCATTGATCTGGGTCAAGACTGAAGATGTGGCACTAATAATCCAGTCAATCCCTTCAGAGTGCTGCACCCGAAGTACGATCAATCCGGACTCCTCGTCTTCCTCAATAAGATCTACCTTACGGATACCAATTATCTCAGGGCTCGGCTCGTGCACCGCGACAAAAACCGTGCGCTCGTCATCCGGCACACTACGAATGATCAAGGAAGGACGCCAGAAATCGCGAACCGTGCCATCGTCCTGGTTAGAAGGGCGGACTTGCGGGGTTTCCCCCATAACCACTGACCTCTCAGCACCCGCGAAGGCCCAAGTGCGCAACCCTGGCTCCGTTTCAGCTTCGGCAAACCAATCCACCGAAAAAATACCTTCTGTATCGGCAACTCGGGGATCGCGAAAGAGGCTGAAAAAGTTCTCTTCATGTAAGCGAAAATCGGAGGCCGAAGACGGCCAGACGGACTCGGGCATACCCGCAAGATTTGCTCCCGAGGAGCTAAACTCCAAACACGCCTCGGCTCGCGAGGGGCCATCTGCATATCCGTGTAGAAAATAATCATGTCGGGTGCCGCCCTCCACCGAAAAAATGTCAACGGTGTAAGCGAGTCCCTCAGATCCAAAGGGAACTTGAACGACCCGCCGCCGATAATCAGTAACCCCCGGGTAGTCCTGACTCTGGTCGACTTCAATCGCCAAAGAACTCGTAGGATTGGATGTAACCAGAGTGACGCTTCCTGGCGGGGTGTCTGCGCGCCAAAGTGCGTTCTGCTCGTCCACCATTACTGTATTATGGCTCATAGTGCCTGTCGTGAAGGCACGCAAAAAAGTCCACGAATAACCTAGATCCGGCAGCCACTCCCGGCCACCACCGTAGAGCGTCAACGTCAAGGGAGCGGCGTGGTCATGACCGTAGCCGCCAGAAAAATTCAGGTGTGTCTCCGAGCGTTCACGCCCCGCTCCATGTGCGAGACGTGCGTGGCCGACGCCTCCCAAGACCGTCACCCCCTCCGGCATCAAGGCATCGGTAACCTCGTAGCCCCAATCGTCGCCTACGCGTACGTTTCGACCATCCGGCCCCGTCATCAACAAGTAGGCGCGATCCACCTTATTCATGACTGGTTCGACCTCACTCATTTGTTCCAACTGAGTGTCTTCCAGAAACGACAACGCCTTCTTCAAATGACCGACAGCCATAGCGTGATAAGACGGGGCGCCCTCCTTCCAAACACCGTCGTAGAAGAAATTGGATTCTACGAATCGAATGATTCGATCCGTGGAAAGCTCGACCAATTCAGGGCGATTTAAAATTCTCCCAGCTAAAATTAATGACTGGTAGGTATGAGGATCCGCATTCGTCATTCTGTCGATGAAGCCAAGTTGAACTCCAAGACTGGTATCGAAGACGTTCGCGACGATCTGCGCTTCTTGCTCGGTGCTCAAAGTTCCCGCTCCTCGAAGGGAGTCGAAGGCTCTGAGAAGCTCATCGGGGATCGATTGGTAACTCCAAATCTTCCAAAAAGAAACGTTCCAAGTTCCGTGAGATCCTTCTACGGGTAACAGCAGGTCAGCACGTGGCAACGTGATTCCGGGATGTGTTTGCCAAGGGATATAGCCAGGAAAGACTTCCGCGAAGCGAATAAGGATCAAAGCAGCACGCCGGGCGTGCTCGACATTCCCACTTAAGCGCCAAGATTCCGCATACAGCTGAGCGGCTTCCGCCATACCGATTTTTGCCAAATAGTCCGCATGCAGTCCGAAAAAAGCTCCACTTCCGTCTGGCATGAGGAAAAAAGACGCTTCTTGCGGACGCCCCTGACCGTCCGAGAACTCCAGCACCTCTGTCATGGGGAATTCATCGTTGGGAAATCGCACACCTGAATTTTTGCAGATAATTCCTTTCGGGTCTGAGGGGCCAGCCCAATCAAACAAATTCCACTCGCCCGCCCCCCGATCGGTGGCAGGCGATGCTATGAAAACGATCCCGCTTCTCTCTGGGACTGCGGCCACCAGCGCCGCCTCGCTTAACTGCTCGAAAGGTGCCAAGCCAGTCGTGATTGTCTCCAGTGGACGTAGAATAGGGAAAACAGGCTCGGGGATGGCAATTAAGCTGAAATTATCGAAGAGCACGACTGAACTGCTTTCACGACTGTCGGAATCCCCAAACACGATTTCGGAGAGCCCGGTGGAAGCGTTGCCGTAAGTTAGGATGGAAGCGGCACCGCCGTTGACCGAAGCAGAAATGGTTCCTGTGGTGTTGTCACCGACGAGGGTCAATGTGTGCCAAGTCTCGTTCCCGAGCTCGGCGACAAACTGCGAATTGCCGCTGCCGAAAGTATGCGAGAAAACGGTAAGATCTGTAACGGAATCATTCCGAAAAAATGAAACTCTTCCGATAGGTCCGTTGGTCCCTTCAAGGCGTAAAAGTGTCGGGCCTTGGAAATTAGTTGATGGTGGGGTCTCCACCCTAAAATCGACGTTCAGTTCCCATGGATTAACGCCAATGTAGGTTGGAATCGCGGGGCTAAGGCTAATGTTGGGAAATGGACTGAGCGCACCAGTCTGAACATCGGTCACTTGAAGGACATTTCCCATCCGCCCAGTCGGAGCGGCGACAATATCAAGAGTGCCATTATTCAGAATAGTTTGCCAAGTGCCTCCGCTAGGGCTCGCGCTGGGAAACGCTCCGGCTGAAAGCTTACCAGTCGAGTAAGAGTCGAAATTATCTTCGGCCAGAATCATTTGACCGGATACGCACTGTAGGCAGAGGGCAGTTGAAAAGAGAAAAATAATCGCTTTTTTGGGGAACGTTGAAGTCATCTTTAAAATACGGGTTAGGAAATGTAATGAGACACTTGTAGGGGAACTTAGAGGCAATGAGGTTAGAGAATGGGATCGAGCGGGCCGAGAAGGCCGGCTTCCTCTGGTCGCAGCGTTTTACCGGTGAAGATTCCCATCGGAACATAACGACCGGGCTGATCTTTTCCACTCTCCAGAATTGTTAAGAACATCTCCAGTGCGGCTTCCCCTATTTGGTTGAATGGGTGAGCGGTTGTCGCCAATTCCCCAGAAAACATATCGACTAGCCCCGACCCGCCTACCACACTGACATCGGATGGGATTGTTCTTCCAAAACTCTGAAGCGCTTTGATCGCCCCCATCGCCAGCATATCTCCAAACGCAATGATCGCATCGGGCATCGTAGAGCTCGTGAGATGACGGCGCATCACCGTATAGCCCGCTTCGAGGGATATATCCGAGGCACCGACACATTCAAGCGATGCCGATCCAGCGAGATCCAATGCTTGGATTGCCGATTGCAAACCGTGAATCCGCTGTAGCGCTGAAACCGATCCGCCGATCGGATTCGTTCCCAGAAAGAGGAGCTTTCGTCTCCCCGCCGACAAGAGTGCTTTACCGATGCCCTCGGAGGCAGCGTAAAAATCGGTGGAGACAAAATTCGCAGTCGATTGTATCTGGGGGGCGTTGATCGAGATGATTGGCCTCTTCTTCTCGCGGATCAGGCTCCGAAATTCGGCCTCGGCACCCTCGTCCAAGATTCCTGGAAGGAGAATGAGACCATCCATCGTGTCGATTGCATCGACCACACTGCGGGGCAAAGGAGAACTTACTCCATCGAGAGGACAAGGGAGAAACGAAATTTGTGTACGTGTGCGCCCGGCGGCATAAAAAAGACCCTCCATTATTTTCGAATTCCATGATGACCTGCTGCCACTTCCGTTCGAGATAGCCCCAGTTAGCCCTAAGCACAGTGATCGACCCTGAACCGAACGCCGGTCCGCCAGCTTGGAAACATAGGTCCCTTTACCCACGGTCGAAACGAGACGCCCCTCCTCCTGCAAATTGCGAAAGACCTGATGCACGACTGTCGCACTCACTCCCAACTGATGAGCTAAAGTACGCACTGGCGGCACTCGCTCCCCCGCCCGACCTGGAAGGTTTAAAAACTCTTCTTGCAAATACTTGTAGACGATTGCGGACGGATCGCGGTAATCGGGGTTATCCCCCCGCTGGGTGCTCTCAGAGGTCATAGGGAATTCTTTCATCGCCATAGCATCAGCCTCTTCCGAAAACGGTATTAAAAGTAGATGCACTTCCGGTGAATGGCACGCCCACCACACGCCCGTCTGCATAACCGACGAAGATTTGATCACTGTAGACGAAGGCAGTCCCTTCAGGCAGTTGGCTTTGACTCGGAGACGCCCCTCCTCCATTCGGGTGGTAAACCCAACGGTTAAAAGAGGCCTTCGAAGTCAGCCCGGCAGTGCCATCGTTGTGACCAGTTATTAAAAATGGCATCTTGCCGGGGTTCGAAGCGCGGTGGGCATTCATCTGGCTCCACCGTAATGTCTCAGGGTCCAACCAAGCGTAAACATTGACAAAGTCGATCCGGCTCCAAGCGGCGGTGGTCAAGTCATTCCCGTGATTATTGTGGCCGCGAAGAAAGGGAGCGCGAAACGTGCCATCGATCAAATCCGGATCACCTAATCCCGCCCCCGTATACAAAAAGGGTTTGATGGCGTCGAACCGATAGACCGTTCTATCCGCGTTCGCGTTGCCAAACGGCTTCGCTTCTCCCGGCCAATCTGTATTGGGCAAAAAACCGTTGTTCTCGGCAGCGTTGAGAAGGCCGGCCACCGTCAGCGACCGCAAATTACCTACTGCAGTCGCCTGAGCCGCGCTTTTCCGAACCGAAATCACGGCGGGGATGAATATCGCACCCAAAACACCGATAATTGCGATCACAGCAAGCAGCTCGATGAGAGTGTAACCCTGAGCCTTCAACTTACCGTCGCCTTTTTCGGCTTTCAGAGTCGAACGGCTTATTTTCAAAAACATTTCCATTACAAATTTTAATACAATTTCTACTGATTTACAATTCATGCAAGCGAAAATATTTCCAAAAAAGCTTCATGACTCGATCTTTCACCGAAGAAAGACACCGATACATTGTTCTAAGCCAGGAGTCGCAGATGACTGCTCCCTCCTTTATCCATAGGCAAAATCATAAGACGCAATATTTACATAACAACTAGGATCGTGGTATGAAAACTGCTTGAAAAAAATCCAGAAAAGATAAAAGATTTTTCTTCTCTTTTGTAATAACAATGTATTAAGTAACCTTATGGATATAAAAACAAAATCACACCGTTGCAGCTTTCTTCTACCGTTAGCTGCTTTTTCCGCCCTGCTCGGCCTTCAGTCCGTTTCCGCCCAAGCCGTTAACGCTTTGGATGATTTCGACTCCTACTCAGTCGGCAACATTCCGGCGGGTGCGTTCCCCAGCACTAGTCCTGGCGGAGTCCTTTGGGAGTCCATCCCAACGGCTGGTTTTATCGATATTGTCGCGGCTCCTGCCGGGCGAACAGGCAATGTCCTTCAAGTATCTGACACTGGCACCACCTCGGGCACACTTCCCTCTGTTACCTTTGATATTCCGACCTACGATGGCTCCGAACCATGGGAAATAAGCCTCGATTTTAGAGTGGAAACCCCATCATCAGCCAATTTCACAGGCGCAGGGGTTTTACGCCTCTTAGGGAACAGTGGTATTATTGGGAGTATTTCTACCTTCCGGAATGACTCCACTACCGATTTCAACGTTTTCACGCACGCCTTTGACAGCGGTAACTCTAACTCTTTTGGGGCAGGCCTTCAGAACCTGACTTGGTACACGTTGACCCTCATAGGTGACGATACTGCTGGAACCATTTCTGCTTCGATCGATGGAGGTGCCGCTTCAGTGCTAACCTATGCTGGCACGTCGACCACCCTCACTGGATTCCAACTTGGCGATCAAAGCGATAGCAGCCTTACTAATTCAGTCATGCTCTTTGATGATTTTAGCTTTGCTGCCATCCCGGAGCCAGCTTCCTACGCAACCATTTTTTCCGTGGTGACCTTCGCTTTAGTCGGCCTACGTCGTCGCCGCAGATAACTCATTGTAGACTTCTATTTCACAAAAGCCGCTTCGGGATCGAAGCGGCTTTTTTTAGCACAAGCCACAGTAGCTATTTCCCATCCCAGTCCACGGGAAGCTGTATTGTCCAGACCTCACTATTCACTGGCTCTGCGTGTCCTCCACAGAGCCAAATTCTATCGTCCTTGACATAGGCCGACTGGGCGTGACGGGGAGTCCAAATAGTTTCACAGTGTAACTCAGTCCATTCTCTTCCGTTTTCGCTGTGCCAAACGTCGTTGAAATTCCCTTGTTCTCGATTCCATCCTCCGAAGAGAAATAGCCGCTCGCGATAAACGACGACGGAGGTCCAGAGGCGCTTCGTCCATGCCGCCGATTCTGTCACGCAGTTCCAATTCACTCCATCCAGAGAGCTCCAGACATCATTTCGAGGACAGGTCTCAGGATGCCAAGAGCCACCTCCAATGATCCAAATCTTGCCTTTGAAGCTGACGACTTGCGCATCCCTCCGCTTCGACCATGGCGCCTCCGAGGTGACACACTCCCAATCAAGCGCGTTATCGGATACCCAAACGTCGTTTTTCAGCGTTTCGGGATTGTCATCATAAAAATTCTCCGTGCCTCCGAGTATCCAGAGCCTCCCCTCATGTTCAGTGTAGGAATGGCAGACGCGGGGGCACCAATCCGCCGAACCTGCTTGAGTCCATTCCCTTCCGTCTGGCGAACTCCATATCAGGTTGCTATTTTCCTTCCCCGGCACCTTGCGTCCGCCCATCAACCAATGCTTACCACCACGATAAAAGACCGCCGGTAAATCACCGTGCTCCCAAGGGGCTTCGGCATTTAGACAGTCCCAAGAGACGCCGTCCTCCGAGCTCCAAACATCGCGCGGATTCGGATCCTGCGGCGAATACCAGCCCCCGAAAACCCAGAGCTGATTGCCCTGAACGTAGAAGCCCTGCGAGTCCCTGCCCTGCCAAGGTGCCTTGGCCGAAATCTGATGCCAGTCATACATATCAGTTCGATGGTTAAAATTGAATGATCGCCGCTTGCTTTTTAGCCCGCTCGTCGCAACTCGGCGGACTCACCAGCCGCTCGGCATTCTGCCACGCGATCCGCTGCGTCGCCTCGTCGCTCAGATCAAGACTATCGAGAAAATTGACGAGACCGCTGCCGTAATAGTCCCGAGCGAAGAGTAACCGCGACGAATACGTTTCCAAAAAATTCTTGGCGTAGTCCGGATCGCGCTTTAAGGCATTGCAGGCGGAACCTGCCGAGAGATCTGCCCACAGATTTTCGTATTTGTCGAACAGTCTCTGTAATCGACCTCCCTCCTTGATGGGGGTGGAAGGCGAGGTGTAAGGGCAGGTATCCGCATCCCCCGAAAGTTCTCGCCAGAATCCAGGTGCATGGCCTATGAAGATCGTGTCCGGGCAGGCAATCAATGCGCGTTCCAAGTTATCGACTGTTCCCCCATACCAGAGCGGCTGATATTTTGATGAGCCATCGTTGCTGGCCAGATACGGCACGTCGAGGTGAAGCACAACTGGCATTCCTAATTCTCCGGCCGTGCGATAGAGTTCGATACAACGAGGATCGTCGAAGGGAATCCGAAACTTCCACTCTCCGCAGACCTTGACATCATACATTCCAGCCGCTGCACGCAGTCGGTCGGGAGCGTTACCAGTAAGGGGGTGCGGGCAAAAGCCCATGACGAACCTATCAGGATAATTTCGGCGTGCCAGCAGAAGATCTTCAAGCATAATTCCTTCCAGCGATCCGTCCGCGCGCACACGCGTCGGATTCAGGCATTGATTATAACCAGTCCCAGTTACATGCTCAGTCGGGTGAGTCTCCCACGTAAGTAGCCAGGAATACTCAATCTCATAGTTATCCATATCTTGAACCAAGCCTGCATCATCTCGGTAATGCCAGAAAGCGTGCTGGTGAGAGTCGATTCGTCTTCGCGCATTTTTCATGGCTTGACAAGAGACCATCCGCCAAAAAAAGTAAACATTTATTTACTTATTGCCATAAAAATCGCACCACTATTCTCTGGAGTCAGAACAAACGCTAATGCACCTAATCGACTGGATAATTATCTGCCTTCCGATGCTCATCGTGATAGCAATCGCTTTCTACACGAAAAGATATGTTAATAGCGTGGCTGATTTTCTTGCGGGGGGTCGTGTCGCTGGGCGCTACGTGGTAGCGGTCTCGACAGGCGAGGCCTCCTGGGGGCTGATCTCTACCATCGCAATTTTCGAACTCTACTACAAATCCGGGTTCGCGATCGGTTTCTGGCAGCAGCTAGGCAGCCCCATTTTTCTGATCCTCACTCTAACCGGATTCGCGAGTTACCGATTTCGCGAAACGCGCGCCATGACGATCGGCCAGTTTTTGGAAGTCCGGTATAGCCGCCGCTTCCGGCTCTTTGCTGGTAGTTTGCAAAGTGTCTCGGGCATCCTCAACTACGGCCTATTTCCGGCAGTTGGCGCTCGGTTTTTGGTCTATTTCTTAGACCTTCCTATTCATATTCAATTTCTCGGGTGGCAATGGCCAACCTTTGCGGTTCTCATGTTCGCCTTCCTGAGTCTGGCCGTAATCATCACGAACATGGGCGGGCAAACGACGGTCATGACCTCAGACTGCGTGATGGGAATTTTGAGCTACCCCATGTATGTGGCCATCGTTCTCGCAATTATCTTCAAGTTCTCTTGGTCAGGTGAGCTCGCTCCTTCGCTGATGGATCGGCCGCCAGGAGAATCGATGCTGAATCCTTTCGACGTCCAAAATTTACGGGACTTTAACCTTTTTTTTATCTTCGTCGGCATATTTGGCTCAATCTATGGAACGATGTCGTGGTCGGGTACGCAGGGCTACCGGGCAGCGGCCCGAAGTGCCCATGAGCAGAAGATGGGGAGTATTCTAGGGAATTGGAGATCAGGGCTCTCTTACCTGATGTACATCCTCCTTGCGGTTGCCGCATACGCCTATTTCAACCATGCAAATTTCGCTGAAGAGGCCGCGCAGACGGAGGTCACCCTTTCTTCGATGGCTCTCCAAGATACGGCCTCAGATAATCGCCCGTCCGGAGTCCCGCAAGGGGAACTCAGCGCCGATGACGTTGTAGTCTGGGAAACCTACCTGCTGGAAAACGACCCCGCTACAGCGCAAACCTACGAAACGATCAAAAATCAGATGCGGGTGCCCGTCGGTTTAAGGGAATTCCTACCGATCGGTATCCTTGGCGCATTTTGTGCGGTGATGATTTTTCTCATGATCAGCACCGACTCGAGCTACCTTCACTCGTGGGGGTCGATTGTCGTCCAGGACATTATCATGCCACTTCGAAAGAAGCGAATAACACCAAGACAGCATCTATTTCTCCTGAGGCTCGTCATTACCTTGGTCGCGGTCTATGCATTCTTCTTCAGTCTCTATTTCGGCCAAGTCACTTACATTCTCATGTTCATGGCGCTGACCGGCAGCATTTATCTGGGTGGTGCCGGATCGATTATTCTTGGGGGCCTTTACTGGAAACGGGCAACCGCAGCGGGCGCATGGGCTGCGATGATCGTCGGTGCTACTCTAGCCGTATTAGGCTTTGTGATAATGAACTTCTGGGTCGGCAGTATTTATCCATTGATTGAGCAATCCCCCTGGTTTCTCGCTTTGACCACAGATGCCGTACACGGGGTTTCCGGCTTTTTCGAGCCGATCATCGTTTGGAGAATGGGGCCCGACCGCTTTTTTATGAATGGACAGGAGATCTACTTCCTAACCATGATCTCTGCAGTCGGTTCTTATATTTCCGTCTCTCTGCTGACCAATAAAGAGCCCTTCAATATAGACCGCATGCTGCATCGCGGTTCTTACCGTAGAGCTGATGACCCTACGATCAAGAAGCCTCCACTAGCTAGAAAGAGCTGGAGCATCAAGACTCTTCTCCGGGCACTGAGCGGGGTGGACGAGCAATTTACAAAAGGCGATCGGATTCTATCCTACTCCGTCTTAATCTACAGCCTCGGCTGGATGTTCGGCAGTTTTGTGGTGATCGTTGCTTGGAACGCAATTAGCCCCTGGCCTGATACTTACTGGGTCAACTGGTTTCTTATCCAAAACGTCATTGTAGCGGGCATCATCGGCGCGATCACATCGGTGTGGTTCACGATCGGCGGCACGATGGACTTGCTCCGCATGTTCCGGCGTTTGAAAGAAAAGCAGACCAACGAACTAGACGACGGTTCGGTGATTGGCCATATGAATGCCGATGACTTCATGCGGACTAGGGAAGAAAACAACGACCATCCGAAGGAAGACGACACACCCACGGCTCCCAAACCGTAAGCAGATCAAGCTCATACTAGCGCAGACCCTGAAAGTATGCTCTCTAATCCACTTGCGAATAAATTGAAAACCCAATAAAATCCGACCATGAAAGAAAAGTTCTATCAGCATATTGGGTCTCTTTTTTTATTCTATTTTAGTCTTCACGGGGTCTTGCTAGCGGTTGATCGAGAGGTTGATCTAGCGCCCGAAAATGCAATTGAATTAGCGGGAGGGCCGTTCTTCTTTGCAGTCACAGGCTCCTCGCAGGGGGTGATTTACGGGACCGATACCTATAGCATCGATTCGTCGATAGCGAAGGCTGCGGTTCATGCCGGTATTGTGACGGAGGGAAAGCTTGCCTTTGTTCAATTAAGTCTAGTCGGGGATTCGCGATGCTTTAGGTCAAGCCGACGAAACGGGCTGCGCTCCGAGTTCAGTAATGAAATATTTCCGGCTTACGAGCTGCTACCTTCGACTGAGGGCGCGGCTCTCTTGGATGCTTACTTAAGCAGTTTTGAGATCCCCGTCGGAGAGCGCTTTGCCGTCGGGGATGCTGACAATGATGGCCTAAGCAATCTACTGGAATTTGCTTATTCTACCGACCCAACCGATGGCGGTGATTTCATAATGTTATTCTATGAAAAAACCGTGCTCAAAGGCGACCAAGTAAATACAATTCTGGGGGAGCATATCCTTGAAATCGGGGAGAATTACTACGTGCAGACAGTAAGATTGCCTAAAAATCTACCTCCCAGCGTGACCCTAGAGCTTCAATCCACTCAAAATTTACCTAATTTCGGCGACGGTTCGACCGCGCTGAGAGCACTCGGCCTACCGGTGGAAGATGGTGAAACTGTTTTGCAGACTTACTATCAGGTCGAGAGTATGCGCGAAGCACCGAGAGGCTTTATTCGTGTCCATATCACGACAAGTTCAGGCGTATCAGAGCCAATAAATATTGAGTAGTCGTGATCATACACGCGAAAATGAAGCAGGTTATGATAATGACGGCAGACGCAGCAGCCGCGATGATAAAAAACGGCGCGACGGTTGCCACTGGCGGATTTGTGGGTTGCAACCACCCCGAAGAGCTCACAGACGCACTTGATAAGCGGTTTATTCGAGAAGGGGCTCCAACTGATCTCACGCTAGTCTATGCGGCGGGTCAGGGAGACGGCAAGACGCGTGGGCTGAATCATTTCGGGCACGAGAGAATGTTGAAACGGGTGGTGGGCGGTCACTGGAATCTAGCTCCGGCAATGGGGCGTTTGGCACTGGCGAATAAGATCGAAGCTTATAACTTTTCGCAGGGAGTTATCAGCCAATTGTTTCGCGAAACCGCTGCCGGGAACTTAGGACGAATCACTCACATCGGTCTGAATACGTTTGTCGACCCACGGCAGGATGGCGGAAAGCTGAATGCAAAAACCACCGAGAATTTGGTCGAACTGCTCGAATTAAATGGCCGAGAATGGTTGTTCTACAAAGCGTTTCCGATTGACATTGCTTTACTTAGGGGAACTTCCAGTGATTCGTTCGGAAACATTTCATTCGAGAATGAGGCGATTTCGGCGGAAGCTTTGGCACTTGCCTGTGCCGCGAAAAACAGCGGTGGCCAAGTGATCGTGCAGGTAGAGAAAATGGTGGAAAACTACTCAAGAGATCCTAGAAATATTCAAATTCCAGGACTATTTGTGGATACGATTGTTTTCTCTGACCCAGTAAACCACGGGCAAACCTATGCGGAGCAGTTCAACCCTAATTATGTGTGTCAAGGCGATCTCGCAACGATCAACCTTCCGCGAATGGAAGCCGGCTCCCGACGTTTTATCGCTAAGCGAGCCTTTCAGGAAATTTGCTCTGGCGCCACGGTGAACTTGGGGATTGGCCTGCCAGAGGGCATCGCTCGGATCGCAATGGAAGCGGGGCGGCTCGAAGAGATGACCTTGACTGTCGAGTCGGGGCCAATCGGCGGCGTGCCGGCTTCCGGCTTGAGTTTTGGCACGTCAACGTTTCCACAGGCCATCATCGACCAGCCCTATATGTTTGATTTCTATGACGGTGGAGGACTGGATGTTGCCTTTCTCGGAATGGCGGAGGCTGACCGCCATGGTAATGTAAATGTCAGTAAGTTTTCCGGCCGCATTGCGGGTGTCGGCGGCTTTACGAACATCACACAGACCACCAAGAAGGTCGTCTTTACCGGCACATTTACCTCAGGCGGGCTACAAGTTGACTTTAAGGACGGAAGGCTGGTGATCACTCAAGAAGGTAGGTTCGATAAGTTTTCTGTGGACGTCGAACACGTAAGCTTCAGCGGCGACTATGCTCGTAAAAACGGTCAAACGGTCATTTATATTATCGAGCGAGCGGTTTTCAGGTTAATTGATTCGGGACTCGAATTGATTGAAATAGCTCCAGGCATTGATCTGGAGAAAGATGTTCTAGGCCACATGGCATTTATGCCAAAAATTAGTGGTGATCTGAAAACCATGTCACTCTCAATATTTAAATAAGAAGATTTTATGAAAAAAGTATTTATTTCAGGGGCAGTGCGAACACCCATCGGTTCCTTGGGCGGCGCTTTATCCAAGGTTACAGCAATCGAGCTTGGTAAGGTCGTAGTACAGGAATCGTTGCAGCGGGCGGGCGTGCAGGCGGCAGATATCGAGGAGGTCATCATTGGCAATGTCCTTCAAGCTGGACTGGGACAGAATCCAGCTCGGCAAATTGCCGTTGCCTGCGGAGTCCCAATAGAAGTTCCTTCGTTCACGGTTAATCAAGTTTGCGGTTCTGGCCTAAAGGCCATTGATCTGGCGTTCCGGTCGGTGTTGCTTGGAGAGGCTGAAGCGGTTGTTGCGGGCGGGGTTGAGAGTATGAGCGGCGCGCCCTATATTCTTCCCGCCTTGCGCCAGGGGGCGCGGATGGGGGAAACCGCCGCTTTGGATAGTGCTGTGCATGACGGCTTGATGGATGTCTTCGGGAATTACCACATGGGCATAACGGCTGAAAACATTGCTGACAAATATAATATCTCGCGGGAAGATCAGGATCATTTTGCAGCAGAAAGCCAGCGTCGCTGTGCCGTCGCTGTTCAAAGCGGAATATTCAACGCTGAGATCGTTCCTGTCGTATTTCAAGAGCGTAGGAAGAATGTGCTCGTCGATCTAGATGAACATCCGAAACCAGGCTCTACCTTTGAGGTTCTATCCACTAAACTTCGTCCAGCCTTCAAGGCCGACGGTTCGGTGACCGCAGGCAACGCCTCCGGCATAAACGACGGAGCCGCCTCCGTAGTCGTGGGTGCCACCGGTATGTTCGCTGATAAATCACAGTGCGTTCGCGTTCGAGATATCGTTTGCGTCGGCTGCGCCTCAGAATTTATGGGAATGGGGCCGGTCGGTGCCGTCCACAAGCTCCTAAAAAGGCAAGGTATGGATATCGGGGATATCGATCTCTGGGAAATGAATGAAGCATTTGCCGCTCAAGCGATCGCAGTGATCGATGAGCTGGCGCTCGACCCCTTAAAAGTCAACGTCAATGGCGGAGCGATCGCACTAGGGCACCCGATCGGAGCCAGCGGCGCTAGGATCGTGGTGACCTTGATCCACCAGATGAAACGGCAGCAGGCCGCGCTCGGCGTCGCTTCCTTATGTGTCGGTGGCGGTATGGGCTTGGCCATTTTGCTCGAAAATGTTTAATCGGTGCTAAATCATGAATAAGGAAATAATTGGAGTCATCGGCGCAGGCACCATGGGCGCAGGCATTGCTCAGATGTTCGCGGAAAATGGGTTTAAAACCCTGCTGTGGGATGCTAATCATACCTTTCTAGATCAAGGGATTGAGAATATACAAAAACGCTTAGACAAACTTGTTCAAAAAGAGCAGCTAACCGCTAGCGAGGCCGACGAAATTTTCAGGCGGATCCATAAAGCGGACGATCTGATTGAATTCAGCGAAGTGAACTTTGTGATCGAAGCAATTGTCGAAAACTCACATGTGAAAATCGATTTATACAAAAAGCTCGAAAGCATTGTAAGAGCCGAAACCATTATCGGCAGTAATACCAGTTCATTGAGCATTACAGAGTTATCTAGCAATCTGGCTTCGCCTGAACGATTTTTGGGGATTCATTTTTTCAATCCGCCGACTAAACTTAAACTGGTTGAGCTCATTTCGACTCCGTCCCTAAGCCCGCAAGTCAGTCAAAAAGTCAGTGAGCTATTGAACCGGTGCGGGAAAAGTGCTGTGAGTGTGAACGATTCACCCGGATTTATCGTCAACCGCTTGCTGCTGCCGTTTATCAACGAAGCGGCTAAACTGCTCGATTCGGGAGTCGCTGGCGCGGAGGGAATTGATACCGCAATGCGCCTCGGCACCTTGCATCCGGCGGGGCCCTTGCAAGTCGCGGATCTAATCGGCTTAGACGTCTGCAACGATATCCTTGAACAACTGGCGGAATCATTGAACCAGCCGAGCTACTCACCGGCAAAATCGATTGTTGATTTAGTTAAACAAGGGAAGCTCGGCAGAAAAACGGGGGCAGGATTTTATGAATATAAAACCTAAAAAAGGCTCGCCCGGGCACCAATGGCAGCAGCAGATTTCAACTCAGTCATCCTTAGCTTCAGAGCGGATGCCATCGGATAAAGAAAAGGAGCATGCGAACCAAACACTAAACGGCTAGGCTCGATTTTTTCCGCCGCAAACATCAACGGATCATACGAATCAAAGAAACTAGGCTCGACGAAGAGATTGTCGCTGCCGCTAGCAAGGGTTGAAAGTTCATTGGTGTATGCGCAGAGAGCGATTATCCGAAGCTCAGGGAAGGCGCGACTCAATGCCGCAATCTCAGCCGAAGGCGTCGCCTTGACCTGCATGAAAGTAGGCTGATTTCGCTCATCATTGACTCGAACCTGAATTAAGAGCGGAAGGTTGTTTTCCAGTGCAAATTCGGCCACTACGCCTAAATCGCCAATATTGTAGTCGTGATAATTTGGATACACTTTCAGGGCAATCGGTGAACCGAATGCTTCCGTCATCAACGCCACCTCCCCTTTCCAATTGGGAAAGAGCGGATTGACCGTTTTAACAAAGCGGAAAAGCGAGTGCCCTCGTATTGCCTCGGCCAGCTTTCTGTCGAAGCACTCCGTCTCAGGATAGGCAATCGACTCAATGGCGGATACCCATGACTCCTCGACCCCAACCGCAGAGAGGGCGCCGGCCATCTCTTCAATCTTCTGATAGGCAAACTTCTGGAGTGGCCAAAACCCCCACCCTGTATTGACGTCGATCGACTTCATTAAAAAATCCCCCCTAACTTTCCGTCTATTTGACGATCCTCGATGGCCAGATCGCCAAGATTGAAGAGCGATGTCGCGTTACGCCACAATATCTGCTGCCGTTCATCATCGGACATTTTCGCCCCAAATATCCGCCCCAACTGCGAGTGCAGACTCCTGCCAAAGAGATCTGAACCATAAAGAATACGATCCGCACCCAACACATCCAGCGCGTATTCGAGCGTGCCGGTGAACGGTTGCGAACCGGAAGTATCGACCCAAATATTCGGAACATTCTCAATGTCCCGCACACCGCGAAGGCCACTTCCTTCAAGATGAGCCATTAAAATGCGAGCTTCAGGATAGTCACGCGCCAAAGCCGCAATGTCATGCGCCTCCGAGCGCTCGCTCTGCCGCTCAGGTGTCGGATAGTCCCAGAGGTTGACATACCAAGAATGATGTAAAATAGGCACAGCGTGGGCAATGGCCCGCTCCATCAAAACTCGCATCCTTGAAGATCTGCAATTCAGATCAAATTCCAATTTAATCCCTCTGAACTCAGGCATTTCCAAGCAACGATCCAACTCCTCGGCAACAAAACCATCGTCCAAATTCGGATTCATAAAGACTAGGCCGTAAAGCCTCTCGGGGGCGGCCGCGACCGTTTTCGCCGTGTAGTTATTGACCCGCCGGACACTCTCGGCGTCCTGTTTAGGGTCGACTACACCCAAAATCCCTGAAACCGAAACACCGAATGGATCCATCTTTGCCAGCATCTCTTGCGCCATTAACTCGGGAGGTATCTGATCGACCACCGCGAAGTCTGGATGTATGTGTGCGTCTACAATCCTCATAAACCAAACTACAAATACCTAAAATAAAAAAACAAGAAAAAAGTAACTACTTCGGTGCAGATGGCGTAAAAAATGTGAAGGGGCACTCGCAATTGTAATCTTCATTGTAGCCGAAGCGGTCACGCTAGTTTACGCAGGCGCCGTGGCACAGGCATCTTGCCTGTGACCAACAGATATGACACAAAGTGGGTTTGTCTTCTCATCTAAAAATTTGCTGAAACCGTTTGCCTTTAATTTATTCGTAAAAAACCTCTAGTTCAAGCGCAGATCAGCAGTGCAGCTCCGTGCCTCCGTGCTCTCCAGTGAAAAACCAAACTCGAGACACAGGCAGGATGCCTGTGCTACAGCGCAGCTTCTTCGGCGATTTCTTCTTGAGTCATCGCATATGACACAACCTTTAAGTTCGTAATCTTTCCCTGCCATGAGCCACCGGGCCCCGAACCTATCGAGAGCTGGACATTGTTGGAAATATCTAATTCGCAGGCAGCCTGTTTCTGCCAATTGGCAAGCGGTGATTGGCGGCTTTCCACGATTCCGTTGATGTAGATCGTGAGATCGCTCCCTTTACGCGTCACGGTTATCCGGCACCCTCTCTTTGGCAACTCTTGGTCGACCGTGGCCACCTGTCCGGCGGTCATCGCATAAATTTGACCAGACGGAACGACGCCACAGAAAAGTCGACCTCCGTGAAGACCCATCGACCATGCACGTCGATACTCAGTCTCGGTATGATCCAAACGATCTATCAAAGTCCAGGCCTGCTCCCCTTCATAGCGGTAAATTTGGGCTAAAGGAAGCGTGCCCGCATAGAGCTTCCCATTATAAACTGCCATGCCCATCACTTCCAATTCGTTGCCAAGGACGCCCAGATCTCGAAAGCGATGCGGCCCTTCAATCACAAAAACTTTTGCACTTCTCCAAGTGCCCGCCAGCAACTCTCCGTTGAATTCCACAAACGAATAAATTTGCGTCGTGTCCTCATACGGGGGTCTCCCCCATTCCTCCCAGCATCCAAGCTTTGGATCATAGGCATAGATTCCTCCCTTGTTGTAGCCTCCAGCAACGATCTTTCCGTTTCTTGCAGTAATGGGCGAAATACGTTCTCCCGGGTTCCCGAGGAACTCCCATTCTCCTAACTTACCCATCCGATAGAGACCGGCTTCTGGATTGCTTTCGGCATCCGTGAACATATTAAACGCAGTCACGTAGAGATCGCCACCGAGAACAGTCAGGCCAGCCAATACTTGGCAATCCGTCACCTCACCGTAGTCCTGCCAAGCAGTGCCGTCGAATCCGTAGACATGCCCGTCGCGAGTCATATTTCCCGCTTCGGCCAGATGGGTGCCGCGTGTATCGTATGTAGACGCGGCCGCATACAAAATGCCATCATGCGTACCCAATGCGGTCACCGCATTGCTCACGCAGGGACAGCCGCAGTCAATCCACCTGTTCGGACTCTCAAAGCGGTAGACGGCGCCCCGCCCGCCTGCACCTCCTGAGCATGTTGCCGCATACAAACTGCCACCATACTCACAGAAACCATAGGGAAAGACGGTCGTGCCACCAGGGTTACCAACACCCACCCATACCGGATCTGTCTGCGCATCGATACCGAAAGACAACTTCCCCACCGTTGCGCGGGAAGTACAGGATGCCTCCAGAGATGTAATGCCCAGCGAAAATCCCGTTCGCGTAGCCGCATCAAACTGCGAAATGATGTCGCCGGAATGCCAATCCCCATCAGGACATTCCGCGTCGAGGCTAATGCTAAAATCTGTGCAACCCAAATTTAGACCCTGAAAGCGAAGGGCATTTTTTCCATCTAAGGCAAAGCGTGGATCTTGAGAAGAACTAGACTGGATATTGGACTCCAGGTCGAATAATAATTTCGGAGATTTCATAATTTAAGCGCGTTGAATGTTGACTGCAAACTAGAAGAGAGAATGCTCACTGCTAGTAACTATGCGTTACACGTAAAAAAGGTTTAAGCCAGTAAATTCTGCGGCTAGCACTTTAAAGATTTAGCTATGGAGCGATTACCTATGAAAAAGATAAATACCATTCTAGTGGGTTTGGGCCGTATCGGTTGGCACTACCATTTTAAAGAAATACTCAGACACCCAGGCTTCAATCTTGTCGCTGTGGTGGATCCGGAGATTCCTCGCCTAAGGGAGGCGCAAACACTGTGCGACGCGCGGGCTTACGAGAATTTAGCAGACTGCTTGAAAGATAAAAATGCCGACTTAGTCGTCATTGCATCACCGACGAAGTTTCATTGTGAACAAGTCTGCACCGCGCTATCCCAAGGGCTCGACGTGTTCTGCGACAAACCGCTGGCAACTTCGCTAGCCGACGTAGACAAGATGCTAGCGAGTATGAAATCTCATGGCCGAAAGCTGATGGTTTACCAACCGCATCGTGTTTCCCCTGAGACCCAAGCCATCGAGCATGTGCTGCGAGAGGGACTCTTAGGCCCCATTCACATGATGGGATTCGCGAGTTCCAGTTATCTGCGTCGATCTGACTGGCAGGCCTTTAAAAAGTTGGGAGGTGGTATTCTAATGAATTACGGAGCCCATTTCATTGACCTTCTACTGTATTTGACCGCGAGTCCTGCGGCGAGTATTTACGGCCTCACGCGCTGCGCGGCTTCACTGGGAGATGCAGACGATGTGGCAAAGATCATTATCGAAACGGAAGATTCTTGCATTCTGGACATCGACCTTTCTCACGTCAGTGCGATCCGAACCGAGCCTTGGGCGATTCACGGCAAATACGGCAGTATGGTATCGGATGAGGTGAATAAAGAATTCTTGGTACGCTATGTGGATCCCAAATCCTTGCCTAATTCTAAAGCCAACGCACATTTGGCTGTTTCAGATCGCAAGTATGATTCTTCCCGCGATCTTTGCTGGCAGACGAAGACCGTTGCAATCAGCGACTTTACACCTCTCAATTACTATCAGTATTGCTATGGTTACTTCGCCTTAAATCATCCGCCCTTTGTGCCCGTTTCCGAGACGCGAGAAGTCATGCGCTTACTGAAAGCCTGTTCAAAAGAGCTGGCTCGGTAATTCTACAGCTACACTCACCCGAATTGGGTGCAATTAAACCAACGGGGCGGGGCCACCTGAAGGAAGCCCCATACGGATGCCCGCTCCTTTAGGTGCGGTGCATCCTTTACGTGCGGTGCAAGTTGAGCAGGCAATTGACGATACAATGATCCTTCGAGTTACCCCGCACGTTTGATTGCATTCCCCCGAATTCCAGAGCATACTTAGACCTTGACTTTAGATTGAAAACGCAAGAAAAATTAAAATCTAAGTAACTGATCGTTGCACTAAACCCTTTTATCGCCAAACTCACCAAACATACCCCATGAAACTAATCACCATTATACGAGCGATCCTCGGATCCACACTCATTCTCTCCACCCTCTCTGCTCAAACCGTGCTTTGGGAAGAGAATTTTGCGGCTACCGATGGCTGGTCAACTGCCCCACTTATGGACACTGAACAGCCGAATGCCAATTGGTCTTTCACCGGCAACGGCTCAGCCGATGTCGTAGCGGCAAACCCGACCGGAATTTTAAATTTTACTAGCGGATTTACAGGTTCAACAGATCAATTAAACGCGCCCTTTTTAGGTGAAGCGGTTAATTCAAGCTTGACCTATACGGCAGCATTGACGTTTTCAAATAGCGATTTTAATGGCTCGACCCCTAATAAGCGTGGCAACATGGATTTACGCTTTCAGTGGGGAGCCGGAGAGACCATTGGCGCGGTCAACATCACTCAAAGAAATGGAGCAAACGCTTCAACGGTTCAGTTCTCTGCGGGTAATGGTATCTTCAACGGTGGAAGCGGAGCTGTCACACTCAGCGAAGCTCTTTCTGGAGCCGCTGATTACCTTTTGGAAATCGACTTCGCGCCTGCTACCAGTACAGTATCATTCTCAATCACAAATATTGGAACCAGTGCCTTAGTTGCCTCAGACTCGGAAACCCTGATCGGAACACAAACTAACATTAGAGGTATGAGTGCGTTTGGTAGCGGGTTTCTTGCAACAGACTCCTCGACCTTCTCGACCTCCGAGTGGCGCATCGCTTCGATTCCCGAACCTAGTCTCTACGGTGCACTCACTGGTTTGCTCGCTCTTTCGCTCGTCCTCTACCCCCGCCGTCGTTCGTAATCGCTGGGGCGCCCCCTTAATCGGCTCTTAAGAGCGTTCCATGAATAACGGCAAAAATCTCAAAGTAATTTATCTCCGCCCCCTTATTCTCTCATCGTTGCTGATAACGCTGGGCTCCTCCGCAGAAGCTTCGAGGACAGTAAAAGAAGAGGAGAAAGCGCAGATCGTAAGAGCTGAGCCCGCCCGCAACGAAAACCAGAAGACTCACAGCCGGATCGTAACGGCGGAAATGCGAGCTAACGCGGTTGAAAATTTAAAGCGCGAGGCTTGGGCTGCCGAACAAGTCCGAAGCCTCCGCAATCGGCTCGAAGGATATTTGAGCGCCAGTCGGGAAACTCTATGGACCCTTCTTCCAAGTCAAGACTTCCCGCGCTCTTCGCTCATCGCGCCGGACGGCTCCCTACCAGCTCCCTACCGAGAGATGCACGAGTCGGTGCGTCCAAGCGTGAGCAATGGATTTGGCAGAAGTTTTCAATTTCACGTGGATCCGCTCCACCATCCTTGGAAGGTTTATAGCCGGGGATTGGAGCGCTGGCTGCCCGACAACGATCTGGGTGCTTATTACAGAAGTGGCGTCAATGAACAGGGCGATTTTCGAGCCGAACTGGCCGACTCTGCTCTCTTGGTTGCGCAAGCAGATAGCCCGGCGGACGCCTGGATTGATGACGGAACTGGTGCCGCCGTTGCCGGCGCAAAAGTCTTTGTCGCTGCCAACTATGCATACCGGGTCTGGTCTGAGCTTATTGACGTTGTACGAGATCTCGCAGAACTCTATACGCTGACGAACGATCCCCTGCCCGCGCACCAAGCGGGAATCCTGCTCGACCGAATGGCCGACCTCTATCCTGAAATGGATTTCGCCCCTCACTTTGCACTGGGTATGGAAATCTCTAGCGGAGGTTCGGGTGAAGGCCGGGTGCAAGGAACGATTTGGGAATGTTTCACGGCGCAGCGGCTAAGTATTGCCTATGATCAGATATTCGACGCCCTGATCGAGGACGTGGAACTCGTCGAGTTTTCCTCCAAACAAAGTGAGCAGTTCGACCTCGGGGATAAATCCGACACTCCCGCCATTGCCACGCACATTGAGAAAAACCTACTGAAAGAATTTATTATCGGAATACGTGACGAGCGGATCGTCGGAAACGACGGGATGCATCAATACGCGATGGCAGCCGCAGCGATCGCGTTGGACGATCCAGTCGAGACGCCATTGGCACTCGATTGGATCTTCGAACCAAATGGCGGTCAGTTGCCCCGAATTCTCATCGACGGCCTCAATCGCGACGGCTATGGAATCGAGGCGGGGCTCGGCTACGCACGTATCCCACCCTCATCGGTGTTCGCCCTTGCCAAACTTTTCCAGAGCTATCCCGACTACCCGATCTCTGACCTTTTTTCCGAATTCCCAAAATTGCGCAACTCCCTCTCTTCTGGTGAGCGGGTTCGCATCGGCAAGGGCTCGATTCTGCATTGGGGAGACGGCGGAGGTGCCCTCTTAGTCGGATCAGTCGGGCATCCGGTGGCCATCGAAATGGCTCTTCGCGGCTATGAGATCCGGCCCAATGACATCAGTTTGCGTGAAGTGCTCAATGCGGTCGATCGGAATCCCCATCGAATTCCCGGCGATATTTACTCTGCCACTCCGAATGCACTTCGTGACCAAATACTCGATCACCTAGCGGAAAAAGGTGCTGAACTATGGAACCCGGAAAGCTTTAACTCAGGTGGGCTGGGATTTGCCGTCTTGCAAGCTCCGTCGCAGGAATACCCGCGTACCTTTGCCCTCAATTACGGAACGATGGGGCAGGGGCACGGGCATGGGGACCGACTCGGGCTGCATGTCATCTACAACGAACTCTATCATTCCACTGATCTCGGCTACCCCTCCTTCACTTCGGTCGATCCTGAAAGAATCGGATGGACCAGCCACACCGCTAGCCACAACACCGTCATGGTCGATGACCAGCGGATGGAAGTATGGTCCAATCACTCCGGCAAAACGGAACTCTTCGCCGAAGCTGGCCCCGTAAGGGTGGCTGACATCATCGGAGAAGGCCCCCAAACCCGGAAGGGAGATGGCCATTCCATGCGAAGCTCCAAGCCCAACCCCATCTACCCGCAAGTCGAAACCTACCGCCGGGCACTAGTCATGGTGGATGTTGACGAACAAAATTCGTATGCGGTCGATTTATTTTGGGTGCGCGGCGGATCGAAGCACCGGCTCATGCAAAACGGCGGCGGGCGCACTCTTACCAGCAGTTGGAACGAATGGAAACAACAAAACGAAGGAACCTTGGCCGGCCCGAATGTAGCGCAGGGCGAATTCTATGACGGCCCGCCAAACTGGGACTACCGGGGAAGTGGACTGATGTTTCTCAAGAACGTATCTCATGCGGAACCAGACCAACCCTTTTGGATGGAATGGAAGATCTTTGATCAAAGAGGAAAAGAACATTCTAATACACGCTTCCGCGTCCACAATCTAACCAATTTAGATAATGCGTCTATTGCGATGGGACCGACGCCAAAAGGCGGCCCGGGCGACATCGCCTACCTTTCCAGGCTACGAACGGGCACCAAGCTCGAGTCCCAGTTCATCTCGGTGCTTGAACCTTACGAAGATCACACATTTCTTACCGAAGTCGAAAACCTGACTCCCAAGGAAGCCAAGGGCCCTTTTCAAGCTGCGCTTAGAATTCGGCTGGCAAACGGCAAAACGGATATCCTCTTTGTCAACGAGGAATACGCGGAAGCAACCCTCGGAGACTTCATAATGAAGGGGCGACTCGCATGGATGCGCTTCAGCATCGACGGCGAACCCGAAGAAGCCTCCCTGATCGATGCCGAATTCATCCGCTGGAAAGATCGTGAATTCCGGGCGACGGCGCCCTCCTATCAAGGGAAGATCGTCGGAATCGACAAATCCAATCCAGATCATGTATTGGTGACAGTCGAGCCGGCTCTACAAGCCTCTCCCGAAGGCCAAACGGTCGTCATCTGGAACGATACTCGAGCGGACGCCAGTTATCGAGTTCAAGAGTGGCCTAAGACCAACATCCTAGACATCGGGCCCGCTGCCTTGGGTGAAGTTCACCGTAACTCAAAGGACTACACAGAGGGAATCGTGAACAATATTGATGTCGGACAACGGCTCCACATCCCAAATACCGAATACTTTGAACGGGAAAAAAACTAGGTATGAAAAAATTATTCGCGACAGTATTCTTCCGATCCTGACAGCATTCCGAGAGAACCACCTAACGGTTATATACGTAGCTTCATCGGTCGTTGCAGAAAGGTATCCGCACCATCGCATACCAGACTTCAACAAAAATGAGCGCATCCTCCCACAGTGGCTACCAATAGATCTTGTCAATGCCTCTGGAGAATTCGCCAAATATTTCAGATTAACCATTGGCTTTCCCTAAAAGTAGGTGCTCGTGCAATTCGTGAATAAGTTAAAAAAATATTTCCATCAACGCATTGGATTCTTTTTTCTATATTTTAGTCTTCACGGAGGCCTGCTCGCGGTTGATCTAGCGCCCGAGAATGCGATTGAATTAGCGGGTGGTCCGTTTTTCTTTACGGTCACCGGCTCCTCGCAGGGAGTGATTTATGGGACAGATACCTATAGCGTCGATTCATCAATAGCGATGGCTGCAGTTCACGCTGATATTGTGGCGGAGGGAAAGTTTGCGTTTGTTCAATTAACTCTAATCGGTGATTCGCGATGCTTCAGGTCTAGTTTACGAAACGGACTGCGCTCCGGATACAGCAATGAAATATGTCCGGCATACGAGTTAATGCGTTCAACCGAGGGCGCGGCTCTCTTGGATGCTTACCTGAGCATTTTTGGGATTCCTGTCGGAGAGCGCTTTGCGGAGGGGAATGCTGACAACGATGGCTTTAGCAATCTGTCGGAATTTGCATATTCTACCGACCCGACCGATGGGCGTGATTTCATCAAAGTATTCCCTGAAAACGCCGTGCTCAATGGCGGTCAAATCAATACAACTTTGGGGGAGCAGCTCCTTGATCTGGGGGAGGATTACTACGTGCAGACGGTCAGATTGCCTAAATATCCGCCCACAGGCGTGACCTTAGCGCTTCAATCAACTCAAAATTTACCCAATTTCGGCGATGGTTCAACCAATGTGAGGCCGTTCGGTCTCCCAGTGGAAGATGGTGAAACAATTTTGCAAACTTACTATCAGGTCGAAACTACGCGCGAAGCACCGCGAGGCTTCATACGAATTCAAATCACTATGAATTGAGCCCATTGCCGTTACTGAAGTTTGGCCAGATAGGCTCTGCCGCACCGAATGGTGTTTCGGCAAGGCCACGCTAATCCTCTGAGGCAAAATCGCTGTTTTGCCTTAAATCATCCTCCCCTTGTGCCCGTTTCCGAAACGCGGGAGGTTATGCGCCTCCTGAAACTCTGCTCGAAAGGGCAAGATCGATCACCATCACAGAACATTAAGAGTTGACTGGGGAGTGAACGCACAAAGAATCTCGAATAAGTATAAGTAACTGATCGTGGCACACATACTGCCTTTGTGTAATATATGATTAAACATCTAAACTTTCTGAGGTTTTAGTTTCAAGTCCTTTCTTTTCCGTTGGGACGGATACCTCCGACTTCGACTTCCAAGGTCTCAAACTCAGCGGATTGTAATCTGTAACTTCCATCCACAGCAAGATTCTCTCATCCAACCAGACTAATCAAACTAATGAAAACACGAGACATCATCCGAGCGATCTTCGGATCAACCTTGATCCTCTCCGCCCTCTCTGCCCAAACGGTGCTCTGGGAGGAAGAGTTTGCGGCCACTGATGGTTGGTCAACTGCCCCACTTATGGACGCTGGGCAACCGAATGCCAATTGGTCTTTCACCGGCAACGGCTCAGCTGAGGTCGTAGCGGCGAACCCGACCGGGAGTTTAAATTTCACTAGCGGATTTACAGGGCCAACAGATCAATTAAACGCTCTTTTTCTAGGCGAAGCGGTCAATCCTAGCTTGATCTATACGGCAGCGTTGACGTTTTCAAATAGCGATTTTAATGGCTCGACTCCTGATAAGCGCGGCAACATCGAGTTACGCTTTCAGTGGGAGGCAGGACAGACAATTGGCGCAGTCAACATCACTCAAAGAAATGGAGTAAACGCTTCAACGGTTCAGTTCTCTGCGGGTGATGGGACTTTCAACGGTGGAAGCGGAGCTGTCACACTCAGCGAAGCTCTTTCTGGAGCCGCTGATTACCTTTTGAAAATCGACTTCGCGCCTGCCACTAGCACTGTATCATTCTCAATCACAAATATTGCAAGCAGTGCCTTGGTTGCCTCCGACTCTGGAACGCTGATCGGAACACAAACTAACCTTAGAGGTGTGAGTGCGTTTGGTAGCGGGTTTCTTGCAACAGACTCCTCGACCTTTTCAACCTCCCAGTGGAGCGTGACCAGCATTCCGATCCCGAAGACCTACAGCCGGATCGTCACGGCAGAGATGCGGGCGAACGCGGTTGAGAATGTAGAGAACGAGGCTTGGGCTGCCGAGCGAGTCCGCCTCCTGCGCAACCGACTCGAAGGATACCTGAACGCCAGCACAGAAACTCTGTGGGCACTTCTCCCCAGCCAAGACTTTCCGCGCTCTTCGCTCATCGCGCCGGGTGGCTCCCTACCAGCGCCCTATCAAGAAGCCCACGAGTCGGTGCGTCCCAGCGTGAGCAATGGATTCGGCAGAAGCTTTCGATTCCACATAGACCCGCTCAACCACCCTTGGAAGGTCTACAGCCGAGGATTGGAGCGCTGGCTGCCTGACAATGATCTGGGTGCTTACTATGAAAGTGGCCTCAATCAGCAGGGCGCTTTTCGAGTCGAGCTCGCCGACCAGACTCTCTTAGTTGCGCAAGCAAACAGCCCATCAGACGCATGGATTGATGACGGCACTGGTGCCGCCATTAACGGCATGAAGGTATTCGTTGCCGCTCACTATGCCTACCGAGTTTGGTCTGAACTAATCGACGTAGTCCGAGATCTCGCAGAGCTTTACACGCTGACAAACGACCCCCTGCCCGCGCACCAAGCGGGAATCCTGCTCGACCGAATGGCCGACCTCTACCCGGCAATGAACTTTGCACCTCACTTCGCGCTTGGCATGGAAATCTCTAGCGGAGGTACAGGGAAGGGGCGCGTACAAGGAGCCATTTGGGAGACTTGGACTGCGCAGCGGCTCAGTATCGCCTATGATCTGGTATTTGACGCACTCATTGAGGACGTGGCACTCGTCGAATTTTCTTCTGAGAAAAGTGAGCTATTCAGCCTTGGAGATAAATCTGATCCTTCCGCCATTGCCACTCACATAAAGGAAAACTTGCTGAAAGAATTTATTATCGGAATACGTGACGAGCGAATCGTTGGAAACGACGGCATGCACCAATATGCGATGGCTGCCGCAGCCATCGCTCTAGACAATCCAATCGAGACGCCACCCGCTCTCGATTGGATCTTCGAACCGGATGGCGGCCAGTTGCCGCGGATTCTCATCGATGGCCTAAATCGCGACGGCTACGGAATCGAGGCTGGCCTCGGCTACGCACGCATCCCGACCGCCTCGGTGTTCGAACTAGCCAATCTTTTTCAGCGCTATCCCGACTACCCGATCTCCGACCTCTTCTCTCAATTCCCAAAACTGCGTAACTCCCTCTCCTCCGGCGAGCGAGTCCGTGTAGCCGAGGGCTCGATCCTGCACTGGGGAGACGGCGGCAGAGCCCTCGCAGTGGGATCGATCGGGTATCCGGTGGAAATCGAAATGGCTCTTCGCGGCTATGAGATCCGCCCCGATGATACCAGTTTACGCGAGGTGCTCAACGCCGTCGGTCGCAATCCGCAGCGAATACCTGGCGATATTTACTCTGCCACTCCGAATGCACTTCGTGACCGGGTACTCGATCACCTTGCAGGAAAGGGTGCCGATCTATGGGCACCAAAGAGCTTCAATTCCGGCGGACTCGGGTTTGCCGTCTTACAAGCACCCGCATCCGAATTCTCCCGCACCTTTGCCCTCAATTACGGGACGATGGGGCACGGCCATGGACACGGAGATCGACTCGGGCTGCATGTCATCTACAACGAACTCTATCATGCCACCGACCTCGGCTACCCCTCCTTTGCTACAGTCAACCCAGAAAGAATCGGATGGACTAGCCACACCGCTAGCCACAACACCGTCATGGTCGATGACCAGCGGATGGAAATATGGTCCAATCACTCCGGCAAAACGAAACTTTTCGCCGAAGCTGGCCCTGTGCGGGTGGCTGACATCATCGGAGAAGGCCCCGAGACTTGGAAGGGCCAAGGTCATTCCAAGCGAAGCGCGACCCCTAATCCAATTTATCCGCAAGTCGAAACCTATCGCCGAGCCTTAGTTATGGTGGATGTCGATGAACGCAATTCGTATGCCGTCGATTTGTTTTGGGTGCGTGGCGGATCAAAGCATCGACTCATGCAAAACGGAGGTGGACGCGCCTTCAGTAGTAGTTGGAACTATTGGATCCCGCAAGATGAGGGAACCTTAGCCGGCCCGAACGTACCACCTGGCCAATTTTACGATGGCCCTGCAAACTGGGACTATCGGGGCAGTGGACTTATGTATTTGAAGAACGTCTCTCATGCGGCACCAGACCAGCCGTTTTGGGCAGAGTGGACGATCTTCAATCAAACGGGGCGGACTCACCCGAATACTCGCTTCCGCGTCCATAATCTCACCGAGCTCGACACTATTTCTATCGCGACTGGGCCCACGCCAGAAGGCGGCCCGGGCGACCTAGCCTACCTTTCTCGCCTGCGAACGGGGCCTGATCTCGAATCACAATTTATCTCGGTGCTGGAACCTTACGAAGATTGCCCATTTCTAACACAAGTCGAGAGCCTTGCCTCCAGAGAAGTCAACGGTCGCTTTCAAGCAACGCTTAAGATTGGGCTAACCAACGGCAAGACAGACATACTCTTCGTCAATGAGGAATACACCGAAGTCACTCTAGGAGATTTTACCATGAAAGGACGACTCGCGTGGATACGCTTCGGTATCGACGACGAGCCCGAAGAAGTCTCCCTGATCGATGCGGAATTCATCCACTGGAAGGATCGTGAATTCCGAGCTCAAGCGCCCTCCTACCGAGGACAAATCGTCGGTTTAGACGAGTCAGATCTAGATCACGTATTGGTGATGGTCGAACCTCCCCTCCTGACCTCCCCGGTGGGCAAAACCATGGTCGTGCAAAACGATGCCCGAGCGGACGCAAGTTATCGAGTTCAAGAGTGGCCTGAGAGCAACACCCTCGACATCGGGCCTGCGGCCTTGGGTGAAGTTCACCGTAACCCAAAGAACTACACAGAAGGAATCGTGCGTAACATCGATATCGGACAATGGCTCCACATCCCAAACACCGACTACTTTGATTTGGAGAACGAATCCTTATGAATCCTATAAATATACAACCACGCTACTACTCGCATCTTGAGAGTGATCTTGCCAAACCAAGCGAAAGAGATGGTGCCTACCATCGTCTCGACTGGGAAGTTGATCCTGCTGATGTAGCTCTAATTCTAGTAGACGTCTGGAATTGGGACTATCTGGAAGAAGTCCTCGAACGCGATGAAAAGATCATCCGTTACAGCATTCTTCCGATCCTTACAGCATTCCGAGAAAAGCAGCTAACGATTGTTCACGCACCCTGCTCGATCGTTGCTGAAAAATACCCGCATCACCGTATCCCAGACTTTATCGAAATTGAGCACTCTCGCCCTGCGTGGCCGCCGCGAGATCTTGTCAATGCCTCAGGCAAATTCGCCCAATATGCCCGCCCGAAGATCCCCTTCTCCGAGAAGGTGATGGCTCACACCCTCAACGTGCGCGACATTCATCCGCTGGTTCGACCGATCGACGGTGAATACGTTGTTGGAAACAATGGAGATGAATTGGATGCGGTGCTTCGCCAAAAAAAATCACTCTTTCTTTTCTACGTAGGATTCCACAGTAACCTCTGTCTTTTAGGGCGGGATTACGGAATTCCAGCCATGTTTCAACGTGGCTATCAACCCATGATTCTCACCGATGCAATCAACGCGATCGAAACCCATGAGACCTCTGATACACGCGAGCAGGCCAAGCAAATGGAGATCCTTTATAACCTCATGGGCACCTATACTCTGACAACTAAAGAGCTCATCAACGACCTGAAGCAGGATGATTAACTACCTCCATAAGTAATCTCCCCCCTACAATCTCCTTCGCAACCCTTTACAGGCTCAAGTCATACGAAAGACCACACCTAGAGCTTCATTGGGTGTGGCGATCAGACGCTCACAGGCCTCTGGAGCCTCGTCGATCGACACTTCATGGGTAATCAAAGGACGGACTTTAAGACTATCAGCGGCCATAAAACGCACAGAAGTTTCCAAATTGCGACGAGTGGTCCATGGCACAAAAACCGACGGGTAGTCCGCGCCGCTCTCCCAAGCTTTGTCGTGATAGCCCGGTCCTGTCCGCGCGGCACTTAACACATCAACATTACCCAGCGCAGCGGCGAATTGGTGAGTAATAGTGGCCCCGCCTACCATGACAATGCTCCCGTATTTGTGGGTATCTGGAGCAGTTTTCAGCATTTTATACAAAAGCTCCAACGCGGGAGTTCCATCGCCCCCGAAAGCGATCACTCCCGTATCCAAGCCGTAGCCTCTGGTAAAAGTTTCCGAAATCTTCAAAGGATCCTCGCCGCTCCCGTTCACTGCGCACTCCAGACCACATTGCACCGCTTTCTCCAGACGCATGGGCAGTCGATCAATCCCCATCACATGACAGCCGCCGAGACGCGACCACTGAGCTGCCAACTGGCCGATCAGTCCCAAGCCGACGACTCCCACAAACTCGCCAAGCTCTATCTTGGCGCGGCGCATCGCATGCAATGAAGTGGCAGCCAAGCAGGCAAAAGTCGCTTCGGGAAAGTCCAGTCCATCCGGAATGGGCACAGCCATGTTGAACGGTATACAAGCATGCGTGGCATGCTGCGCTCCCGAATTTCCATCACCCCCCATGCAGGCAACACGCGTGCCCACGGGCAGATTTTTGCAACCTGCCCCGCAAGCGGTCACTACCCCTGCATTGGAATAGCCGAAAACCTGCGGTCCGGCATCGGTGGCTTTCTTACGCGCCATCACCACACTATTCAATTCAGTGCCCGGGCTGATCAGACTTGCCTCAACCTTAATCTGAACCTGCCCCGCCTTTGGCTTCGGAATGGCTTCTTCAATCACTGTTATCTTGCCGGTTCCGTCAAACGCGACCGCTTTGCGTATATTTATCTTCATAATATCAAGTAACTACTAGGTTATCGAACGCTCGTCCAGTAGTTAATAGTAATGATCCAGTCTTCAGGACTGAAACACATCTGTCTCAATCTCTGAGGCCATCAGAAGGACACAGGCTTACTCACTGTTCGTATCCAAAGCTCTGTGCCTCTGTGTCTCGAGCGCCAGCGGGTGGTAAAACCCAGCCCATGAGCGGCTTCGCTAGACAGGCACTTTGGCTCCGCAGATTACACGGATTAATATGCAATAGTATTGCGACTTGCTGCGCCCTGCGTAGCTCGGAGAGCGAAGTATGAGTCACACCCGCGTATCCCCGAGCGCCGAACCAACTGCGGGTGTCACAAGTGAAGCCCCTACGATTTTACAACTTTTTTAATCATACCCGTTGCGCCTTCTCTCCTCAGGAAAAGATTGAAATCTTTTTTGTAACCAAACCGTGTGGTCGATTAGGTCGTCATAAAAACCAAATGAATACAATTATAACAAACAGCGAAGTGAGCTTCATCCTACAGCCATTTGCAGAACCGCTGCACTTAAGTTCGGGAATCGATCAAGAGGCTTACGCAGCGCTCAGTTACCTGGAGCAACCGACCTCCCGAAATATCTTAGACCATCCGTTTTTACTGGTATCGGCGTTGCCCACGCTGAACGGTGTGGAGATCAATTCACCCCAATTCACTCCAAATACCAATAAAATTGGCTTCCTCACCTCTCAGCACTCTTCAATCCAAAAAATGGCCAGTATTGCTTGCCGACAAAACGATCTACGGGCTGGGCTCTTCACTCAAGTCGAGCTAATCCTCAAACTTCACGAAAGTTGACGACACGTCCTTCTTTAACTGAGAGAACCGCAGCGAAGGCGGCGCGGGTGGCCAAAACGGCAGAGTCCACACCGCAAACTTCTCCCCGCACGCCTCGGATCTGATCCACAAATTGGTCAATGGCATGAGCGTGTCCACGGTCTGGTTCCGCGGTAAACCAGTCGTCGTTGACTCGACAGCTAAACGGCGGGACGCCGTCGTCTTTCATCTCAGGGCGGACGTCGCCTCCCGATTCCAACGGCACGGGCAAGTCTAGGGGGTCTCCATGTGAGATCGGAAAATACGCTGAGCATCAATAAGGGCCGGACTATAACGACGATTATGACCGACACAGAATGGAATCCCGCTGTCGTTGACGACCTTCTGGATTTCGTAGACCTCCTCCATCGTTCTCGCCAATAGCTTCTCCACGTAAACTGGCTTACCTTTCTCAGCGGCCAGTTGAATCACAGGCCGACGCAACGACTCCGTCGTTGCCAGACAGATCGTCTCGACCTCCGAGTTCTCAACCACTCTCCGCCAGTTCGTATCAATATTTTGGGCTGCATGGGTGTCTTTGCATTCCTTGAGAGCCTCACCCGATAAGGCACAGCAAGTATGGAGCGTTGCCCTTGAAGACCTGGCGATGTTCGGAATGTCCTGCCCGCGGGAAAATGCGCCGCAGCCAATCACGGCGAAAATTAATGAGTCATTATTCATTTATTGTTTTTATTGAGGAATATTCTATCAGGTTATTTTGTTTGACATCGGACAGTTTGCAAGAAAAAATATAACTATCTAGTTACTCATTGTATTTTTATTCCTATTATTTCTATTTTGGCAGCTCAAATGCTTTTTCAGCTTGACCGTCCTTGATCTATGAAATCCGTTCAAAATCCACGCCTCCGAAAGTTCAATGTAAACGCTTGTTCCATGACGGAAAGAAAGAGTGGATTTGCGCTGGTCATTGCACTTAGTTTAATGGCTTTTGTACTCGTGCTGATACTTTCCTTGTCAGTTTTGATCCGGGTGGAAACTGTGGTGCAGAAGCAACAAATCGATCATCTCAAGGCGCGAGAGAATGCTCGAGCAGCCGCGTATATTGCTTTGGGCGAACTACAACGCCATCTAGGGCCCGATATGAGAGTCAGCGCGAGAGCAGACATCCTTTCGACAGGGCCACTCAGAGACGATCTAGCCAGCGGTGTTATCCCCTTTGATGCAGACGTAGCGGCGCGCTTTTGGACAGGCGTCTGGCGCAGTGACGCATGGAATCCAGGTGAAGATGTTGATCGTCAAGGCCGTTTCGAGAGTTGGCTGGTCTCCCTGCCCGGCGACGACAAAGCGGATATCACTTCGGTCAGCAGTGCGCCCTCTATCAACGACTCAGTCCCCCTCGCCACCTTGCGAGCGAAACCGCTTTCGGGAGGCGCGACCGAGGTGTTCGAGGTGCGCGCGCCCCTCATAACACTAGGGAATTCGGGTGCCTATGCTTGGTGGGTATCCGACGAAGGAGTCAAGGCGAATCCGGGTTTGGCCGATTCATTCCTCGCGGAACGCCAAACACAATTGATAGACGACATTCCGCGCTACCTCTTCCCCCATCGCTTGGCCACCGCTGCCACCGACTGGTTCGAAAATTATGATTTTAATAATTTCGCTATCATTGATCGTTTGCGTCGAGCCGCTCCGGGACTGAGTTTACCAAGCCTTGCGTTAGACAGTGCAGATTTCAGTGTGGAAGCGACAGAGGCTTTTAGCGAAGACAGCCTACTGGCAGACTTCAGCTTCATTACGTTCGGCGTCCTGAGTGACAATCGCAAAGGCGGCCTACGCCGCGACCTTTCATTGGCTTTGTGGCGCGACCCGCCTGAGCGCTTCGCTCTCGCTACAGGAGCACCGGGCTTCACTCCAAATAATGGCTTCGAGGCGGACTTCCGCGACCAACGGATCTTCAATAAAGAGGATTACCCACAATCCGAGCAGCGCATCCGCAGTGGAGCCGCAACAGGAAGCTCATTTTTCGGCCCACGCTGGGAAATACTCCGCGATTTCCATAACTCGTATAAAAAACTGGCCGACCCCACCGATCCAGCGACCGCCATTAGCATGTGGGAGCCCGCATTTGGTAGAGCATTTTACGATGTGCCGCGTTCCCGATCAGTTCAATCCTGGGAAGGAGGCATACTTTTTGGTCGTATCATTCTTCCCACAGTTCTGGGAGGTCGATCAGCCTCCGATCAAGATCCAATCGAGAGTGGAGGCATCGCCGCAGTGCCAGGACAGCAAATTTTAGGATTTGATGATTTCTCAACTCTTCAACCAGTGGAAAACACTCGAAGTGGTATCTACCCACTAATGCAGCGAGCCAGCATCTTCTTCAATCTTGACATGAGGGCAGTATCAGATCCCAGCGATCCGCTTGTCACGCTCTACGCTCCCCGCATCAACGCCTACACCATTGTCCACTTCTGGAACCCGCACAACGTCACGCTCACCTCGGTCGATCCACAGGGCGGGCAAAGCGCGGGGCCTTGGACGACCGACATCATCTCCGATGTTGAATTTGAGATTATTCGAAAAGATGCGCTCGGGACAGTATTGGAAAGCGTCACTTTTGATTATGATCAGTTACGAATGGGCGAAATCTATAAGCAAAACCCCAGCTTCGCCGGCTATGGCTATAATGTGGGGCGCACTGAATTTCGAGCTGAGCCCGGCCCAAATCTTTTTGAGTTCCGCCCTGGTGAAATCCGGGCTTTTGTGATGCGAGATGTAACGACAACGGACTTGGGCGTCGGCGTCGTGGCCGGAGTCCTCAGGCCTTTTTTCAAAGCGCCGCGTATTACCATTCCTTATGAACAGACTGGCGGCCCACTAGCGAATTGGGGAAGTAATATGCGAACCAATGACCCTTTCCTTTTCGAGTCCACAGACATAATCGAAATAAAGCTCTCACTCCAGCGGCAAGTAGATACAAGCTCAGTGGGATTCGTTCTTCACTCGATGGCCAACCCAAGTTACAACAGCTCTTTTACTCAAGGTTTTCGCTGGAGTCATATCGACAGCGCTGGTGCGGGCTTCCAAGATGAACTCACAGTTGCGTCGCTTGTCAATAATACCAACTCGGTTGTTGAGCTCGGTGGCATTGAAATGCGGATGAAAGCAGCCGATACCGAAGCGACCAATTTCCCCTCTCGCATCCTCGCAAACTTCAATCCTAGAGCTCACTACAATCATTCCCAAATGGGTCCCTACGCCGGGCGTCAGCCACCTAATTTTGAAATTCGCTTCCTTCAAGGTGACCCTTTCGGCCAGACAGCCTGGGGCTTTGAAGACGTGGCCGGACAAACCCTACTCCGGGGCTTTTGGGGGTCTTCAGACACCGCTTCCGGCGAAAACTTCGTCTCTCTTTTCGACGTGCCCCGTCGACCGCCCGAATCCCTAGGTCAATACCAGCATGCGCATTTAGCCTTTTACCCTCATCAGCCCGCCTATCCCTTTGGCAATAGTCTAGCCGACCCGCACGTCAATCGGACCGCGGTAATTGATCGCCAAAATAATAGAACACAGATGGATTTATCTTGGCTGCTCAACGACTCCATCTGGGATCGGTATTTCCTCTCCACTATCGATCCAGATCAACCTGGCGGAGGCCGCCTCGCTCCACTCCGCGAGCGTTTCGTGGAACTCGATACCAGTGAGGTATACGCCCTTTCTGACCCAAATGCCTACCGCGAAGTTGCGGACAACCTCCTGCTTCAAGGAGCCTTTAATGTCAATTCAACCTCGGAAGAAGCATGGGCAGCAGTGCTCGGAGCCGCGTCTGGGGAGGGTCTGCGGTATTTCAATACAGAGGCCAATGCCACTCAGACGAGCTCCTCTTTAGATTTTTCGTTTTTCCGCCAAAGCTTACCCAATGGCGATGTGGATACCCCTTGGCTCGGGGGCCCAGTCAGCCTAAGTCGGACTGAAATCCGGCGGATGGCTCGCGAAATGGTCGAACAGGTACGCCAACGGGGCCCCTTCTTTTCCCTGTCCGATTTCATCAACCGACGCTTGACCGCCGACGCCCGAGGGCTGAAGGGAGCCATCCAATCCGCCATCGACATAGCCGGGTTAGCGAGCCCGGGCACTGGCGGAGCGAGTGCCAGCTTGTCGGGCTCCCCCTTCTCCAACCACGCCACCGGCAATCAAGCGGATTTCGCACCCGGCGATCTTTCGCAAGCCGATGTCTTGACCTCCATCGGCCCGATGCTCAGTGTGCGTTCGGATACGTTCGTCATCCGAGCCTATGGACAACACAAAAACCTCGACGGAAAGAACGCCGCCGATGCCTGGTGCGAACTCCTCGTTCAACGGATGCCAGAGCCACCCAAACAGTTCGGGCGACCCTTTCGAATTTTAGAATTTCGCTGGCTCGACAAAGATGAAATCTAATTAAACATGCGCTTACATTCACTCCAAAACTTGTTTCTAGCAACCCTCTGCCTTCTCGCCACCACTCCCCTGATTGGGCAGGGAGCCTCCAATGGTGCCAACGAGGAGCCCATTTTTAAAGTTCGCTTCCGCGTTCTGGCTTGGGAGGCATCGATCACAGATCTCTTCTATCTGCAGGACGGCGAACAGATTCCGTTTCTAGCCTCGCATTCAATCCCCTCCAACTGGATGGAATACCGAGGGCCGGCACCTCTCGTTTTTTACCGCCCGAGCTTGCCTTCCGTGGATGCGAATGCCCCGCCCCCGCTCCCCATTCCAGCCGCTAGTTTCTATCCACGCGCCTCCGGCGAGTGGCTGTTTCTCATCATTAATAACCCGGATCCAGATGCCCCGCCCCCTTACAAGCTCGGCGTCATTCCCGACCCACAGGAGAATCGCCTAGAAGGCGTTCGTGTCCTGAACTTCAGTAGCAGTGAGGTCGCCGTGCAGATCAACAATGAAGTTATGCGAATCCCCCCAGAGGGCGCCGATCATTTACGGCCTGCACCACGCCCTGACAACAGCTTAACTATGCGGATCGCCGTGCGCGAGGCAGCCAGTTGGGAACTATTTTTCTCAACCGTGCTTGAAGACCGGAAAAATAGTCGACTCACTCTTTTCATCGAAGAATCGGAGGGAAAAATCAACCTAAGGAGATTTTCTGAATCTCTGACTGTTCCGATACCGGCTCGAATCCCCGAATAAGCTTCCTACCTCCGTGCCTCCGTGTCTCCAGCGATAGCGGGTGGTTAAAAAACAACCCATGAGCGGCTTCGTTGGATCGGCGCTTTGACTCTGCATATTTTACCACCCATTACCCTTCGGTCATTGGAGACACGGAGAACTGAGGGAAAAACATTAAAAAACAAAATCACTTTCGTCGATCCCCGAATAGTATTGAAAACTGAAAATTTCTCTCTTTAAGTAACTATTTAGTTGACCCATTCTACTTCATAAGTTCGATCCACAACAGAGTCGTAGTAAAACAGGGAATTTAATAAAAAACCACTTTCAAAGTTATCTATATCCACCCGCAAACTCATGAACAATCCCCTTCAACTGGCCTTCATCGGCCTCGATACGTCGCATGCTATTGCCTTCGCAAAGATCCTGCACGATACGACCAATGAATGGCACGTGCCGGGAGCTCGTATCGCCACCGCGTTTCCTGGCGGAAGCCCCGACTTCGCCCTCAGCATCGATCGGGTCGGTGGCTTCACCGAGAAACTTCGCGACGATTTTGGCATCACCATCCACGAGACCATTGAGGCCGCCTGCCAAAATGCCGATGCTATTTTAATCTTGTCTGCGGACGGACGCGTTCACCTAGACCAATTTCGTGCCGTCGTGGCTTTGGGCAAGCCAGTTTTTATTGATAAGCCCTTCGCGGTGACTGCGGCGGATGCCCGCGAAATAGCAGCACTTGCTGCCAGCCACGACACGCCGCTGATGAGCTGCTCCTCGCTGCGTTGTGCCGATGGCCTTCGCTTCGCACTAGAAGATGAAACGCTGGGTGCAATCGTCGGCGCAGACTTCTGTGGCCCAATGAACATTGAACCTACTCAGCCTGGATTTTTCTGGTATGGCATTCATATGGCCGAAATGCTCTTTCGAACACTGGGTTCAGGAGCCGCCGATGTCCACTGTCACTCCAACGAGAACCACGATTTCCTCTCAGCAGAATGGACCGATGGCAGAATCGGCACCCTCCGTGGCAATCGTGTCGGTAACAACCATTTCGGCGGTATGCTCCATCGCGAGAAAGGCAGTCAAAGTGTCGACATCCATGCACATTCTAAACCCTACTACGCTAACCTCCTCGAAGCGATGCTCGAGTTCTTCCGAACTGGAATTTCACCGATCAAAATTGAAGAGACGGTTGAAATTATTGAATTCCTTGAAAAAGCTAATGGACTGAGCAACCAGTAATTAGCCATGAAAACATTGCCAACCCTGCAAGCGAAAGATTTACCGAAACCAAGCCCGCGCTGGGGCGCGAGCGAACTGGAAAGTCTACGCCGCACGCTTGAGCAGCCCTCCCTTTTTTACTGGAAGAATGGTGCCACCACCCACCTAATAAAAGCCTTTCAGCAACATTATCCGCTCGAGCATGTCATGCCGGTTTCGTCAGGCACAGCTTCGATCCATGTTGCCATCGCAGCGGCCGGCGTGGCTCCCGGCGACGAAGTCATCACCACCCCGATCACCGACATGGGCACCGTGATTGGCATCCTCTACCAGCAGGCGGTGCCGGTCTTTGCCGATCTTGAGCCAGACAGCTACAACCTCTCGCCGGTAGACGTCGAGGCCAAGATCACACCGCGCACCAAGGCAATCCTCATCGTCCACCTCGCTGGCAATCCCTCCGACATGGATGCCTTCCGCGAAATTGCCTCCCGCCACAATCTCATTTTGATTGAGGATTGCGCCCAAGCATGGGGTGCCAACTACAAAGGGCAACCAGTTGGCACGATGGGAGACCTCGCATGCTACTCGTTTAACGACTTCAAGCACATCGGCTGCGGCGACGGGGGTATCGTAGCCACCAGCGACCCACAGATAGGCGCTAAGTTGCAGCGTTTCGCGGACAAGGGTTATGATCGCTCTGGCGGCATGCGTAACCCAGAAATCCTCGGTTTGTGCTACCGTATGTCCGAATTGCAGGCTGCCGTGGCCGCCGTCCAAGTGGAAGAGCGGATGGTGGCCATTGCCGAGACGAGACATCGCCTTGGAGATTTACTTTGCAAGGGTCTAGAGGGCATTCCCGGCATCCGTCCGCACGCCGTCCGTAGCGACAACTTTTGCAGCTATTGGTTTACTATGTTCCGCTTAGAACCCTGTGCCTTTACGGTCAATCGCAATGAATTCGTCCGGATGCTGACCGAGGAGGGTCTTCAGGCCTCCGCAGGCTATATCGCAAAACCGCTCTACCAATTTCCTGTGTTTCAGAATGCAAAATTTTTCGCCGGTCGCTGGCCCTTACGCGAATCGGGTATGACGACCATGGACTACCGCGAGGTGTCCTGCCCCGAGGCCGAAGACATTCTCGAAACAGCCATCCGCCTCGAAGTGAAGCAATGGATGACCGAAGATTACATTCTCTTGGCAATCGAAGCCGTCCGCGTCGTCGCCGAGCGTTGTCATCACTCTCCTCAAAACCAACCATTCGAATCAAATACTAACCTCGAAAAGCCATGCAAATAGTAGATGTTCATATCCACCCTGATAACTGGGAAAATCTCGCCGCTCCGACCGCCATGGCCGAGTTGATGCTCCAACACATGAATCGTTTTGACGTTTCCGTATCTGGCATTCTTGGTGTGGTCGATCCGGGACAAAGCGCGCAGGAAGTTACCAAAAGCAATGACCAGACGCGGCAAACCGTTCAGGCGGCACCCGACCGGCTCTACGGGCTTTGTTTCGTCAACCCCGCGCTGACCGGCACCGAAGTCAAAGCCGAGCTAGATCGATGCCTAGCCCAACCTGAGTTTAGAGGCATTAAGTTAGAATTCGACCTTCACTGCCGCGACCCCAAGATGTCGGTCGTGATGGAGGCCGCGATCCAATACAATGTACCGGTTCTCCATCACACCTGGTATATTAACCTCTGGGACTACCCAAACCCCGAACGTCAAAAAAACCGATCCGAATCGCACGACGTCGCCTGGTTAGCGCGCCGCTACCCTGAAGCACGCATCGTAATGGCTCATATGGAAGGGAGCGAGTTTCGAGGGATTCTAGACGTTGAGGACTGCCCTAACGTATGGATCGATACTTCAGGGGCTCAGCCATTTACGGGTTGCTTGGAATATGCCGTCTCTCGAATTGGTGCCGACCGGATCCTCTACGGATCGGATCTCTTCGGACGCAGCTTACATTCGCAACTCGGCCGCATCTACGGAGCCAAAATACCTGAGAGCGCGCGAACCAAGATCCTCGGCGAAAATGCGATTAAATTTTACGGTTTAGAGGATTTTTACTCAATCGACGCGCCGCTGCCTCTACCAATCACACTCTCGTCCGACGAAGACAAACAGGCGGGGTTATTGGATGTCAACGCCAGTTGGGGTCAATGGCCGCTCAGGGACTTCCCTTACCCAGACCTCGATGCATTTGAATCCACTCTCAAACAGGCCGGAATTCGAGCTGCGTGGCTCTCATCAATCAAAGCAGTGTATGCACCGATGACCGAGGCGGCGGACGCCAGCCTCCAAGAGGAACTCTCAGACCGAAAATTCTTTTCTTTCATCAAAACCGTCAATCCGCTCCTAGCGAATTGGCGGGCTGAATGTGAAGCATCCCTCAAGCAGCCGGGCGCCCCTGTGGCTTTAAGGCTAGTCCCCAACTTCCACAACTACGAGCTCGAGCTGGCGGCTGACGAAGTGGCGGCTTTTGCTCTTGACAATAAACTTCTGATCCTGATCCAAGTGCGGATGAACGACGAGCGCAACCAGCCAGTCTTTATGCAAATCAAAGCCACTCCGGTAGCGTCGATCACGGCATTCAGTAAAAAATTTCCGACCCTAAAAGTGATCGCACTCTGCGCCAGCAGTGGTGAGCTCACTGCCCTCAGCGAAGGCAGTGATCAACTCGCAGTTGAAACCAGTTTCCTCGATGGGCACGATCCACTGGAGGTCGCCATTGGCAAAATGGGTGCCCAACGTGTCCTCTTCGGATCACACGCACCGTTCATCTATCCGGAATCGGCGTCTCTGAAGTTCACTCACTCTGGAGCTTCCGAAAAAGACAAAATCATTGAAGCAAGCCATCAGCTGTTCGGGAACAAGATCGAGTGATCAGATAATTTTTTATCGTAACCGAAATCGTAGGGCTTTAGGCCTAGCTACGGAATAGTGTCGAACGTCCAAGTTCCTCAAAATCGACTACATCCCACGGAGGCCTTAGTTTGAAAAACTTATTTACCAGAATACTAAGCGGTGGTCGCGATGGATGCCGTTTACGCGATGAGAGTCCGGCCAGCGGACACGCCACGTAGGTGCTGAAGGCGTCCGGCGACAAGGACAAGACCACGAGAGGAGTTCTGGACAACACTGCGCGTCCGTTCATGAACGCTTTAGCTTTAGTGAGCTTTACACAAAAAAGGTTCAGGCAGAATTATTCCTAAACAACGCTGACACTGCACGTTAAAGTGGCATGATTTTGCCTAGTAATTGTTCTGCTAAGAATGACTCCTACGCTCGATGTTACCCGTAATTTTAATCACACCCGCAATACATGGCGAACGAATTTACAGACATTCTTGTATTCCATGTGCGGATGCCTATCCAGAGCTTAGGGTCTATTTCCAACTGTGCGTAGTCCCATGCCTCCAGAGTTATTTCATTGTTCACCCAGAACCGAATGTGACCATCCATTAATTCAACAACGACTTTATATACTTCTCCAGCTACAAGCGGAGAATACTCTGTTTTTGCGATCGGTTTTCCTAGCCTATAGAAAGTCGTACAATTATTATAATAAGAGCCAGTGGTTAAAGCGTATCCTTTCCTGAAAAACTCGTTCGAATTCTCAGAATTGATTAGCACCGTAATATCACCAACACTTCCATCTAGATTAGCATAATTGATCACTTCAAACTCAATTCGTAAGGGCCCGCTCTGACCCTGAGCCAGCAATATCGAACGATTTCCTACTCCACTGACAGCCCATAACTTACCATTCTTGATCTCCCAATCTCCATTCACAATTTGGAAGTCTCGAATGATTTCGTTTGAAGTAAAATTATAGTTAACGCACGGTTGATTTTGTAGCGTTTGCTCCTTGTATCCAACATTCCTACTATACAATAGGAATCTACCTTTTTCAGCAAAATGACCTGAGCGAGTAGCGCACCCTGAACTCAATAGCAAAATAACCGTGAGCGTGAAAATTAAATGCGCCCAAACATGTTTCATAAGTTTCGTCTCTTGCCTGTGACGTCGAAACAAAAAACCGAGTGAGGTTGACACAAATCAACCTGCACAGACAAAAGAATCACTGACGAATTAACAAATTCATACCTACTCTTTTAGTAGTTTTTTAACTACCGGCGTTCGTCGTGTCGGCTCATCAGATAGTGACGCTAGCCGCTCCTCACGTAGCGCGGGTGCGGCGACGCGCGAAGAGAGCCATACCTAGCACACTCATACCCAGCACACCCGCACTGAGCGGCTCGGGGATCAAAGAATACTCAAGACTGTTTGCGTTCAAGATGAAGCTACCGGAAAGCCCAGCAAGCGTGCTGCCTTCGGCAAACTGACCCAATTCCAGACCATTTCCATCGTCGAAGGTGGCAAGGGTGTAGGTGCCCTCAACGGCTCCACCCAGATCGATAAAATTGAAAACCAATGAATCCGCAGCGGCTCCAGTCGCTTCCCACGTGCCGAGATCCAGCAGATCTGAAGTGAACCCTGCGCCGAGTTCGATATTAAAGATCGCACCCGCTGAGGTGTCGAGGGTGGTGCCGATTGTCAGAGTGCCGATACTGTTGCCAGGTGACAACACACTGCTTGCCGAAGTCGTGACGTTACCGACAGTGACGGTTCCCGTCCCCGAAAGAACGCCGTCGGATGCCAAAGTGATTCCAGTGCCGCTGACTTCGTGTGTCCCCCCATTCAGATGATAAATGGCGATCGTCGCGTCGCTGCCATCCCCCACTGTAAATCCATCAATCAAGGCAAAAGCAGTTGACCCGGCGCTGATGGTGCCCCCGGTAAAACTGATGTCTGAACCGCCCGTCGTGGACAGAAACTCTCCGCTAATGTTCAAGGTGCCGCCGGACACCGTTACATTATTTTGATGAGCTACGGTGATATCAGCCACATTGGCCGTGCCACCCGTCACCGTAAATGCATTATTACCACTACCAGCACTAGATTCACCGTTGCTGATGGTCGCGGATGTGGCGTTAAGGGTGGCACCATCGGCGACAGTCAGCCTGTTTCCTAAGACACCTCCATTGACTAACTGAATTTGATCCGCATTGGTATTCACCGTTGTGCCCGCGCCCGTAAAAGTGGCACTAGTGTCATCAGAGTTGACTCCCAGCCCGATGCGTATTCGTGCCGCAGTCGCAATGGCATTGTTAAAATTGGCTGTTGCACCATCTGCCACGGTGAGCGAATTACCAGTAGTCGATGCTGCAATGCTGAGGGCAGTTACGCCGCTGACGTTGAGGGTGCTCCCGCTCCCTGAAACCAAGAGTGAATTGTCATTCCCACCTCCAAGCGTTCCAAGATTAAAACCCTTTGCCGTAAAAGTTGAACCACTGAGGATTTCGAGGGAGTTGCTTGCGCCCGCACGCCCGATTATTTCAGCAGCTGCCCCTGTATAGGTCGCGCCATTGGTAAAACGGAGTGTGTTCCCGTCATTTCCAGCAGACACACCAAGAATAATGTTGCCGCCGCCTGAATTATCATAGGTTCCGCCGTTGAAAGTAGTATTGGCGACAGCTGTGGAGTCACCAACGTAAAACACTCCCGTATTCGTCCAAGTGTTCGCGCCCGTTTCAACGACAAACGTCCCGCTTCGGAAGCGCGTTGCTACCGATGCTCCATTGGCCGCAAATGTTACAGTTGAAGGAACAGTTGCAGTGAAAAAGACGGAATCCGCGCTGGTCGGAGCCTGAGCAGGAGTCCACTCCGCAGCGTCATTAAAATCGCCACTCGCGGTGTCGCCCTTCCAAGTCAGATTGACTCCAAATCCGGCGAGGGGTGCGAGAAATAAAAGGGCGAAGGTGGGTATAGAAACGCGGAAATTCGCGGAGATGACCTGGTAGCTTTGTTTGTTTTTCATATTTTTCATAGTTAAATTAATAGGCGCCAGTAACTGTGTGGTTATTTAAAGATCTACAGTTTAAATACTAGGTTGCAAGCATAAATTAGTTTTGATTCATTTATAATGAAACTGGATAAGCAATACGGAAGCTTTCCCCAGCCTGAATATTGGTGATACGCCCTTTGCTGTAGTCAGAACTGTCGACGTGTAATTCTTCTAAGGCTGCAGGTCCCAGATCAACGCGACCATTAGGGAGCACGGCTTCGATCCGATAGCTCGCATCGGCCCGCTGATGGTTGTCAACCACGAGGTAACGCCCGACCAGAGAATCCGGTAAATTACCGAGCCCGGTATCCAAGATCACATGCCGAGAATCCTCCATATTGATACTGGCAATCTCGCCAGCGTAACCGGAGGGCTGCGAATCGTGGGCCCATTCGCTTCCGTCAAAAATAAAAGAGGAGGCCTCAATTAAGCGACCTTCTAGTAGGCTGCCGTCAACGGCAGACCGGACCCAGGCGAAGCGCCCAGTCAGTTGCCCCAGCGTGGGGTTGCCGATTACATCCTCCGGCTCTGGGTTGAGAAAAATACGGTCTTTACGCCCATCGATCAGGGTGACTTCGACCGCAACACCAAAACCATTCTGGTCAGGTTCGAGCTCCAGAAGACGAATACTTTCAATATTTGGGCAGGCGCCATAAGGTTCCAAAATAGAAACAAACTGCGAGGACAATGGGGCGGCTAGACTGCCGTTACGTATCCGGTGCAAATAGCGGAGGTCGCCTGGCCCACCGCGCGGCGTGACGCCGCTGGCAAGGACAGCTTCATCAATGGGCGTGAGGTTATGCACGCGAAAATGAGGCGCATCGGAACCGGCTTTTCCGGTAAGGGGATCGATAATTTCCCATTCAACCCAAAAATTCTGATCGGGTTGCGCCCGCTCCACATCTTTGAGGAATTGAAACCCGCTGCCGTTATATTTCCAAGTGATGGTCTCATCCATGTGGCCGAAGGGCACATCTTCGCCGGCCAGGGTACCGCCCTCTTGCAGAGTCCAGTTTTCCCAATTGCTGGTCGCAGTGGGGGCACCCCCATTTTGGATCAAACGGTGAGTGCGACCGCCGCGAACCCAAAAAACATCGAGGTAGTAAGAGTTTTCTTCATCAATATCCACCATTACGAGGCTGCGGCGGTAGGTGTCGACCTGAGGGTAAATTCGCTTAGGGTCATCGTCTGCAAACGGATGCGTGGCGGGACCAGAGTGCCCTTTGCCGCGCAGGGTTCGCTCCCCCCCGCCATCGACATCCACCACCCGCACCGTGCCGGCATCCGCGAAGAGGCGGGTCTTGCCCGAGAATGCCGACCACATCCGCATCGGCTGTTCATCCACCATGACCGTGTTATGACTGACAGTGTGGGACGACCAGGCGATGCGTTCGGCATTCGCGCCTGTAAATGTAGGGTAGCCGAGATCGGTCGCCATGTAGCGTCCGTTGCTGATGAGATGAAGCCCGAGCCGGTCGGAGTGACCATGCCCCCAACTCATCGGGCCGTAGTTCATCGCTATGGTGCGCGGGTTCTTGTCGGGGTCAGTCGTCTGAAGGACGGCTAACCCCAGCCCACCCGAATTAAATGAGGGACGGGGACGTTTCCCCTGCTCCTCATTGATCATTTCGATGGCTTCGATTGCTTCTACGAGTGCCTGCTCTGGGTCGGCAGCATAGATGTCGCGCGGCAGTCGAACGGGGTTCCCAAGAGTCGAGTAATACAAGGCCTTCGCGTTCTCCGGACGTCCGAAGCGATTGAATCCGGCGAGCGCTATTTCCGCAGGCAGAGGCAAGCCCCAATCCAACATCTGCAAGGCGCGCCCCCCATCTGCTAAAGGCAGTGTAGCGGAAACATGGACTCTCGATATTTCGCTAGCGGAGAGAGAGTTAGCGAATTTGGGAAATTCAGCAAACAGATCCCCACGGAAATACTGCGGGTAAGAAGCTAGCAACTCTGCAACTCTAAAAAAACTATGAATGGGAAGCGACGCATACCCCATCCCTGCCTCAGTACCGTAACCATCTCGCGACAATTGGACTAAGAGCGCTTCCGGCATACGCCCCCCTTCTGGCTCAAACAACCAGTCCAAATTGATTCGAGTTTCCTCCCCATTGTCGAGAGCGATGGCGGCGGCCGCCATTGCAGTCTGATGCATCCCCACGTTCCCAAAGATATCCTTCGACTTTATTCGGCGCAAAAACTCACGCAGCAATCCGTTCTCAATCAATCCCGCGACTTGCCGACCTGACAGATTGGGCTCTCCCAATTGTAGAGAGGTGAAAGCAGCTAACTCTTGATTCTCAATGAGGGCATCAAAAATACGGTCATAAGCCAGACTCACGCGTTCAGTAGTCCACGTCTCCCAAATACTATCCATGGCACCTCCCCCCACTGGGAGTTCGTCCGAGTAAGGCCGAGTGCGATATATAATATCTGGGTAAAGCGAAGCCATACGAGCCAGAAGCACACCCGCTTTGTGGGCGGGAAGCGGATCGCCCGTCAGCGTATACAGCTCAGAAAGATCGCGGACGACATCGATGCACTGTTGCCAAATACGAAACGCATAATGGGCAATGAATAAAAATTCGTGTTCACCGATAACCGCGCCGGTGCCGTCATCGACCCAATCTTCTGTCCCAGTCGGCCCCTTTGATTTCAAAAAGGCGGGGTCCCCCCGTGACGGATCGAAGTCGCCATTCTCGTCCAGTGCAGATAAATAAAACGAGGCAAAATCGTTTGTGGGATACCACTGACCTGAGCCTCGGCACTGAATTTTCCAAGGCTCCACAAAGGGGTCAATGTGATAACGAAATTTCGTGCCCCACCCGCCACTCGCTTGGTGCGGGACGCTGAAGAATTTTTCTCCTGAACCCGGAGGCCCCACATCGGCAGGAATCACTTCTGAAGGATTCCAAAAACGCTCCACTCCCGAAACGGAAGGCACATACATAATGTTGGCTTGATGGCTGCGACGGATACTTTGAGACGGGATCATATTCCATAAAAATTCATCTGAAGCTGACAGATAATTCTTTAATCGCCTCTCTAGATTGTCCCGGCGCTGTTGCGCCCACTTATAATTTTCCACGTTGTTTTGAGCGTGGGCACGCATTTCGGCGGTCACAGTCACACTGGCCTGCTTTACAGATGCGGGCGTATCGGACGTCTCTGGGTCTGCTTGAGCCTGCAGTGGATTTAGTTCCCCGTTCCTTAGCGATTCGGGCAGATCCTCGGAAGGAATTAGGAAAGCGCGATAGACGAACATTTCCTGAATGTCCTCATTAGATGGCGTGGAATACAGGCCAAAACCCATTCCAGAAAGCGCAGTGGGCCGTTCACCCTCAGGCCATCCAGTGACAAAGGAAAATTGATCCACGATTCTCGTGGTGCCGCGTGTGGTCAGTTCCCACACAGTGGCTACGCCTAAGGGGAACTGGAGGGGATCTTCCGGGAATTCAAAATCAAGCAGGAAACGATACCATTTACCTGGCACAAGATCCAAGGTGAGCGTTGTTTTCCCACTCCCCGAGGGAAAGATGACCTGATCAACGGGCCGGAGAAAAAAACCGACGGTGCCGCGTTTCTCGCTTCGACGCACCGATTCCTCAAAACCATAGACCCCGAAGGACCCCTCTCCAATCGAAAAGTCGATCAGCAGCGACACCTTACCTTTCAGTGGCCCACCGTCGTTAGTGATTGTCCGAATGATACCGTCCGGCCCCGAGAGTCGAAGAGCAGTTTGACCGTTCACTTCAACCAGTTCTTCGTGCAGATCCGGATGGTTGACGGTCCAATCGGGAAATTGTTCCGTAAAACTTTCACCCGATAGCAATTGAGTGAAATCTGCACCCATGCCATCTTGACCTTTCGCAGGATTTAAAAAGAAGAACGATAATAACAAAACTACCTTAATTAAGTTCTTTTTCATAAACATGATGTGACTGAGTCGCGTAGTGCCTCCATAAAAAGCCGAAGAGCTACAGTGACTGAATGATTGACTCGGTTTACAACTTTTCATATTTTGCTAACTATCTAGTTACTACTAAATTATATTGAATTAATTTAACCGAATGGTTACTGTCAACTAAGTTTTTCATGCTAAAATATTCGTGGGTGTATAACAAATTTTCCCCAAAAGTACATTGAGGTGAGCTGTAATTCGAGTTTTCAGCACTTCGCACTCTAGATCTTTTTTCACAGTCGTCCCATAGCAGCATCCCCAGAGACGCAAGGCTGAGTGTTTAAGCAGATTGGGTGGTGTAGATTGAAAGATGTCAGAATTGAAAACTAGCGATTTACTTAGAGTTTGTTCGTATGCTGTCCCACAGGA
>Ga0307933_1000205_pt1 | contig 57373 bp, 63 predicted proteins | sample OrgLakmetageno88_FD_201811 | JGI IMG/M metagenome (GOLD analysis project Ga0307933, IMG submission 201811) | Saline water microbial communities from Organic Lake, Antarctica - #88 | ecosystem: Environmental > Aquatic > Non-marine Saline and Alkaline > Saline | place: Antarctica: Organic Lake...
GCGATGCGCCGGTGCTGCCGGACCTGCTGGGCCAGATCCCGCCCCATCAGGAGATCGGCAGCGTCACCGCCGACGGCGCCTATGACACTCGAAAGTGCCACGATGCGATCGCCGACCGTGGCGCCGATCGTGGCGCCGACGCCGTCATCCCGCCCCGCAAAAACGCCAAGCCGTGGAAAACCGTCACCGCAGGGGCGGTGGCCAGAAACGAGGCCCTGCGAGCTTCGAAATACCTCGGCCGCGCGATCTGGCGAAACTGGAGCGGCTACCACCGCCGAAGCCGCGTCGAAACAAAACCTCTCGGGATCATGCTGCGCATAACCCTGTCGGTCAGCGGATGCACTGCGTGAAACTGCTGGGCCAGCGCCTCATGGCACGGAACTTCGAACGTCAGGTCGCGGAAGTCCAAGTCCGCATCGCCGTCATGAACGGTTACACCGCCATTGGCATCCCTGTCACAGAGGCCGTGGGCTGAATCCGTCAGGGGAAAGGGGACCTCAAACTTCAGAGGCTTTGTGCAACAGAGCCCCGTACCGCCGTCAAAGCGGACTTTGTCTGGGACAGCAGATAGCAGCGCATAAGAGTGTTGTCTCTGAAGACAGCCTCTACCCGGCCTTACGCTCCGGCACGATCTGCTGCACGATTCCTGCGCCCAGCAGATACACCGACGCGATCACAAGACCCCAGTGTGCCCAGCTTTCAGGATGGAAATCGACCCACGCGGCCCATCCAGCAAAGAACGTCCAGATAAAGATCATTGGCAGAGACACCATACGCCAGCGTTTGGTGCGCACGGGGTGGACGAATTTCAGGGGCAGGAACATCGCGATCGCCAGCAGTGTCACGAGTCCAAGGGTAAACCAAAACGGCGGCTCTGTGGCAAAGAGGACCAGCACCAGCATGTTCCAGCAGCCGGGAAATCCTTGGAATGACTTGTCCTCTGTCTTCATGCCGCGGTCGCAGAAATACATTGCGCTGGCGAATATGATCACGATGATCGCGGCCCAGCCCGTCCAGCCCGGAAGCAGCCCAGATTTGAACAGGGCAAACGCCGGAATGAACGCGTAGGTGATGAAATCGATGATCATGTCGAGAAGGTTGCCGTCGAAACGCGGCGCATATTTGTCGACCTCATATTTACGCGCAAGCGGGCCGTCCGCACCGTCGACAACAAAGGCGACGACCAGCCAGACGAACATCATTCCCCATTTCTCCTCAGCAGCCGCCAGCATTGCCAGCATAGCAAAGACGATGCCGGTTGCGGTGAACAGGTGGACGGAGAGGGCTTTGATTTCGCGTGTCATGGCGTCCCTATAATCGTTTGGGTGGAGGCGGGCAATCAGGCTTTACGGTACGGGCAGCCAAGCGTCGTGAGGGCTGGCAATCAGGCATTAGTCGCGACCCCGCCTTGGGCTTTGGGATGCGCGCGTGCATAGACCTCCATCAGGCGGGCTGTGTCGACGCCGGTATAGGCTTGCGTGGTGGATAGCGACGCATGGCCCAGCAGCTCTTGGATAGCCCTCAGATCGCCGCCGGCGTTCAACAGATGGGTCGCAAAGCTGTGGCGCATGGCATGGGGCGTGGCCGTGGCGGGCAGGCCTAGTTGTGCACGGACGGATGCCATCACCGATTGAATCGCACGGGGCGATAGCTTGCCGCCACGTGCTCCCATGAAGAGGGGTCCAATCGCATCGATGGGATGCGGACAGACGCGGGTGTAGGCGTCCACGGCGGCGCGCGCGGCGGGCAGAACAGGCACCAGCCGCTCTTTGCCGCCCTTGCCGGTGATGCGCAAAGTCGCGGCCAGCGGCGCGTCGGCTCCGGTTAGCGACAGCGCCTCGGATATACGCAGGCCGCAGCCGTATAACAGGGTTATCACCGCCTGATCGCGGGTAGAAATCCACGGGGTTAGCGACTGAAATTCCACCGTCTCAATGACGTTTTTTGCGGCCTCGACGCTCAGGGGCCGGGGCAGCTTGCGCTGGAACTTGGGGCTTCGGGTGGCCAGCACGGCGGTCGGCTCGAAGTCATTGCGCTCAGCCAGCCAGCGGTAAAACGATTTGACTGCTGATAGCTTGCGCGCGAGACTGCGCGCGCCAATATCGTGGCCGCGCGTAAATGCCATCCACGCACGCATGTCGGAGGTGGTCATGTCAGCCAGCGCGCCCAGACCCTGCTGCTCGCCCTTGTGCTGCGTGATGAAAGTCAGGAATTCGGTCACATCGCCCTTATAGGCAGTGATTGTATTGGCCGCCGCACCGCGCAACGCGCGCTGATGGTCCAGCCACAGCGCCAGCGCATCGCGAGCGGCGGGCGAGATCATGACAGCCAGCGGCGCATCGCCCTCTCGAACACGCCTGCGAAAAAGGCCAGCAGATCAGTGCCTTGCTGCGGCGTAAACTGATGCGGATCCTCGGCCCCCAGAACGAGCATGCCGGGCAGGCGTCCGTCGCCTAAATCAAGGCGCAGACACGCCTCGGACCGAATATGCGCCGCCGCTTCGCCATGCAGCGCGCCCTCGCCACCGCTAAGCTGACGCAGGGTCACGGCACGCTCGCCATTGCGGCCATTTTCGATGTAGCGCGCGACAAAGCCTGGCTCGGCCACAGACAGAACCTCGCCCAGCCGCTGCACGGCAGGGTCGCTATCGTCCTGCACCGACTCAAGGATCAGGCGGACCGAATCTACGCGCAGGATATCGGCCACTTCGCCACCTAGATCGCGCAGGAACGTCTCGAATTCAGTGGGGTCCAGCATCCGCAGGATAGCGCGGTGCACCTGATTTGTGCCGGCTAGATTGTCGTAGGCGGCGGCGATGACGCTGCGATGCGTATCCTCCAGCCTGTCCAGCCGCGCCTCCAGCCTGTCCATCGCGATACCGCGCAGATCAACGATATTGCCGCCCATCGCCCGCTCGTTCGCGGTGATCAGGGCATGCATAAGGTCTTGATCTTCAAGTATAACATCGGGTTGGCTGATGATCCGCTCGCGCAGATGATCGTCTATTCTGGGTTTACTGCTCATGCTCATGCTCGTTTTTTGATTTTGAGACATTGTAGCATGGGGCCCGCGGGAAATCTTCATTTGATTTATGCGATGCGGCGAAAAATGGTCTGTGCCTATTTGGTCATCCGCCCCGACGCGAGCGACGCGGGGTCCGAACACCCTACGATGACGTGCCCGCCCGGCGCCAGCCCCAGCCGACTGCACAGCGCCTCGGATGCGGTATTGCCTGTCTCGATTCCGGTCATGAAATCACGCAGGCCGGATACCTCGTGCATCGCTTGCATCGCCATCGCGCCAAGGATCAGCGCCAGCCGTTGGCCCCTGCGTGCGGGAGCGGTGGCAAGCATACTCCACCATGCCTGCCGCCCGAGGGCCGGATGATCTGGATACGCGTATGTCGCCGATGTGGCGCAGGATACAGCCCGTCCCATGCGATCCACGGCGACGAGGCACACCGACGGGATGATGCACCCGCGCAGCACATCGCCGGACGTTGGCAGGACGCCGCATTCAATGCACATGTCGGCCAGCGAGGCCACCAGCGCGGGGGCCGTATCCGCATCCATCCGCACCAGGGTCTGATGGCTCGACAGGGCGTGCTCGGCAAGGATCGTGGCGGCTGCACGCAGTGCGGCGTCCGATCCTTCTCATTTGGCGTAATGAATGGGTGTGAGGCTCCGCGCGCTGAGCCCGACCTTGACCGCGCTCACGTCGCCAATAGGCACCGTGCTGTAGCTGGAGTAGCCCTGCACGCGGCAAAGCGCGGCAAGATGGCCATCGTTGGGCGTAGATAGAGTGGCAGTGCGGCCATAGTAACCGTAGCGCATGTCGCCCCGCGTAAGGTCCGCCATCGCGCGTCCGAGCCGCAAAAGCGCGCGCTGATCATCACTGCCAAAGACTTCGTTTGCCATGCTGCACAGGATCTATCGGAAAGTCAGTACGGGTTGGAACACGCAAACGGTAGTACGGTTCGGGGGTGCGCCAGCAATAGTTAAAGGCCCAGCAGTCGGGCAGACTGGGCGCCTTAAGGACGCCTGCGTATCCCTTATGCCTTCAGATAGGCCCAGTAGCAAAACATGACGACCAGCACGATCACGATCTGGGCGACCATCGCCTTGATGAGGAATTTGGACCGTTTCAGATCATCTTCGACGTCGATCTTTTTCATGGGATGCCCTTTGCTATACGGTCGCCATTCGGCATAATTTTCGACTAGCGGCCTTGGCCAAACCGTACTGCTTCGCTAACCTTTTGTCCACTCTGCCGCAGTGCCGCATCGTGCGCACGAAAAACGCCCGGCAGATTGCTCTGCCGGTCGCGAGTGCTGTCACAAATACTGGCTCAAACGATCTTTTGACCCGTCTTGGCCCAATCCTTCATGAACTGGTCCAGTCCGGCGTCGGTTAGCGGGTGATCCGCCATCTTCTTGATCACGGCGGGCGGTGCAGTCATTACGTCGGCGCCGATCATGGCGGCCTGATAGGCGTGGTTCACTGTGCGAATGGACGCGGCCAGGATTTGCGTCTCATAGCCGTAATTGTCATAGATCTGGCGGATGTCAGAAATCAGGTCCATCCCGTCGAGGTTGATATCGTCCAGCCGTCCGATGAACGGGCTGATAAAGGTCGCGCCTGCCTTGGCCGCCAGCAGCGCCTGATTGGCGGAAAAGCAGAGCGTTACGTTGACCATGTTGCCCTCATCCGACAGCACCTTGCAGGCCTTGAGGCCAGCCCATGTCAGGGGCACCTTGACTGCGATATTGCCCGCGATCTGAGCCAGCTTGCGGCCTTCGATGATCATCGCGTCGGCCTCCAGCGCGACCACTTCGGCACTTACCGGGCCGTCGACCATCTCTGCGATTTCCTTAGTGACTTCCAGAATGTCGCGGCCCGATTTTAGGATCAGCGACGGGTTGGTCGTGACGCCGTCGACCATGCCCAGATCGTTCAGCTCTTTGATTTGATCGACTTCGGCGGTATCTACGAAAAATTTCATGACTGCGGCCCTATCTGGTGGATTGGAGTTTGCTTTGCCTTGGTTTATCCCATGCGTGATCCCCGTGAAACCCCGGAAAGGACCATACGCGCGTGACCGCTGGCCCCGAATTTTATGACGCAGGCGCATTGGTCGGCGTGCTGACGGCCCAGCCGCTGGACCGCGTGCTGGATTATCGCGTGCCCGAGGGGGGCTGTTTTCTGGGAGCATTTGTCGAGGTTCCGCTAGGCCCGCGCAAGGTGCTGGGCGTCGTCTGGGGGCCGGGCGAGGGGGGCTATGATCTGGCAAAGGTGCGCAGCATCATCCGCGTGCTGGATGTGGCCCCGATGGCCGATGAGATGCGGAGTTTCCTGCAAAAGGCCGCCGACTATACCCTGACACCGATGAACGCGATGCTGCGCCTTGCCACCCGCGCGCCGGGCCTTGGTGACGCGCCGTCGATGCGCAAGGTCTACCGTGTTGGCTATTCCGAGGCCAGCCGCGTGACGGACGCCCGGCAGCGCGTGCTGGAGGTGCTGGAGGCACAGGGTGATCAGGTCTTTACGTTGAAGGAGCTGTCGGTGGAGGCGGGCGTGACCGCGTCCGTCATCAAGGGTCTGGTGAAGCAGGGCGCAGTCGATGAGGTCGACACCCCCCGCGACACACCCTACCGGCCGCTGGACCCGGCGCTGGCGTCCAAGGAGCTGACCGAGGATCAGCGCGCCTGCGCCGCCAGCCTGGATACGGCGATCCGTGGCGCCACCTATGGCACCACTCTGCTGCGCGGCGTCACCGGGTCTGGCAAGACGGAGGTGTATCTGGAAGCTGTGGCCAGCACTCTGAGGATGGGCCGTCAGGCGCTGGTGTTGCTGCCTGAAATCGCGCTGACCGCCGAATTTCTGACCCGCGTGCAGGTCCGTTTTGGCGCCAAGTCGGCAGAGTGGCATTCCGGTGTGACCATGACTGAGCGGCGCCGCTGCTGGAAGATGGTCGGGGAGGGTGGTGCGCAGCTTGTCGTTGGCGCGCGTTCGGCGCTGTTTTTGCCATTCCGCGATTTGGGGCTGATCGTTGTCGATGAGGAGCATGACACCTCCTACAAGCAAGAGGACGGCGTGTTGTATAACGCCCGCGACATGGCCGTCTTGCGGGCATCCCTTTGCGGCGCGCAGGTGGTGCTGGCCTCGGCCACGCCCAGCCTTGAGACTTGGGTCAATGCCGAGGCGGGCAAATACACGCGGTTGGACCTGAAGGCGCGGTTTGGTGTGGCCGTGATGCCCGAGATCCGCACGATCGACATGAGGAGCGAGGATCTGCCGGGCAACCGCTGGATATCCCCTACGATGCAATCCGCCGTGAAGCAGCGTATCGAAAAGGGCGAGCAATCGCTGCTATTCATAAACCGGCGCGGCTATGCGCCAGTCACGATTTGCCGCGCCTGCGGGCATCAGGTGGGCTGCGATCACTGCGACGCGCGCATGGTCGAGCACCGGTTTCAAAAGCGTCTGATGTGCCACCAATGCGGCGAGACGAAACCGATGCCGGAAAAATGCCCATCCTGCGAGGTGGAGGGCAAGATGGCCCCCGTCGGCCCCGGGGTGGAGCGTCTGGGCGAGGAGGCCGCGGCCCTCTTTCCCGATGCCCGAGTCGCGACGCTGAGTTCCGACATGTTCGCCAGTTCCCGCGCCTTGAAGGAGCAGATCCGCGCGATTGCGGCGGGCGAGGCCGATATTATCATCGGCACGCAACTGGTGGCGAAGGGGCATAACTTTCCACTTCTGACGCTGGTGGGCGTCATCGACGCGGATCTGGGCCTGCAAGGGTCCGACTTGCGCGCGGCCGAGCGGACCTTTCAGCTGATGCGCCAAGTGGCGGGGCGGGCGGGGCGTGCGGATAAGCCGGGAACGGCGATGCTGCAAACCTTCCAGCCGGAGCATCCGGTGATCCGCGCGATCCTGTCTGGCGATGAGGAAGGCTTCTGGCGCGCCGAAGCCGAGGAGCGCCGCCACGCGGGCGTGCCGCCCTTTGGGCGTATGGCTGGCATCATCCTCAGCTCGCCCGACATGCAGCAGGCATTCGATGTAGGCACCGCACTGGCACGGAGCGATGCGCACCTCCGCCAGATAGGTGCGCAAGTCTATGGCCCCGCGCCAGCGCCCATCGCGCGCGTCAGGGGGCGCCACCGCGTGCGCCTGCTGGTCAAGGCGCCCAAGGGCGTGGCATTGCAACCCGCGCTGGCGCAGTGGATCGGCGCGCTGCGCCTGCCGGGCTCCCTGCGGCTAAGCGTTGATATTGACCCGCAGAGCTTTTACTGACGGCGACGCTCCATCGGTTTTGAGTTGCTTCAAGCCGTAGGCTGTTCCGCGGTCCAACGGTCGGATCGAGGAGGTGCTGCAGAGCCATCGCTTCCGATCTGGCGGAGAATCGGAGACGAACGGGAGACGACGCTGCATCGGTACGTCTGGCTCAACGATCAGCATGCTTCGCCAGCACTGGCCAGCAAAGCGCCATCGCTGGCGAAGAGGGACTGGCACAAGCCCAAGCCGGAGCTGGGTAAGAAACAGTCATACTACCTTCCGGGATATGACAGCTAGGGCGCTCCACTTTAATGAACTATCAAGACTGGAGGTCGATCGCAGGCAGGCTTATTGCGAAAAAAAAGAGATTATTATGCATACTTGAAGCGATCAATTGCGCATTTTGCCAAAGCTCACGTCGTCTGCGCATAGCGGGCATTTACCTTAGCCACCGCAAATACCTGCGCGTCGCCTCAAATTGCGATGCAGGCCACCGTTCGCGCTTAATTAACCTCGGATGCCTCCCATTCCTGCCGGGCAGGGCCGCACTCGATCCCCCTCGCCAATTGCCGCGCTCGGGCGTAAAGCAGACGCATGAAACGCACCGTCCCCCTCGCTGATGCCCGCAGCCTGCCGTTTTGGCTGCGCCCCATGACGCTGTTGTTCCTGATGGCCGCCGCGATGCCCATCGCGTTTGCCACATGGTCGGCATTGCTCAACAATTTCGTGATTGAGGCGGCGCAGTTCGATGGGCACGATATCGGCTGGCTGCATACGGTGCGCGAGATCCCCGGCTTTCTGGCCATCGGGGTCATCGCCATTATCATTTTTGTGCGCGAGCAGGTGCTGGCGCTGGTGTCGCTCATCCTATTGGGCGTTGCCACCGCGATCACAGCGCAATTCCCTAGCATGGGCGGCATCCTGACCATCACGATGCTCAGCTCGATCGGGTTTCACTATTACGAGACGGTCAACCAATCGTTGCAATTGCAATGGATCGACCGCGCTCGCGCGCCCCAGATGCTGGGCTGGCTGCTGGCCGCCGGATCGGGTGCAACGCTGATCTGCTATGGCCTGATCGTCCTGTTATGGGAGCCTTTGGGGCTGACCTACAACATCGTCTACATGCTGTCTGGCGGCACAACGGCGGCCATCGCGATATTCGCCCTCGTCGCCTATCCGCAGTTCGAGGCGCCCAATCCGCAGCTGAAACAGATGATCCTGCGGCGCCGCTACTGGCTTTATTACTGCCTACAGTTCATGTCGGGTGCGCGGCGGCAGATATTCGTCGTCTTTGCGGGCTTCATGATGGTCGAAAAGTTCGGCTTCGCTGTGCATGAGGTCACGGCGCTCTTTATGATTAACCTTGTTGCGAACATGATCTTTGCGCCTCTTATGGGCGGCGCGGTGGCGCGCTATGGTGAGCGGCGCACGCTGATCTGCGAATATGCCGGACTGCTGATCGTTTTTCTAGCTTATGGGGGCATCTATATGTTTGGCTGGGGCGTGCTGCTGGCCGCGACATTATATGTGATCGACCACATGCTGTTTGCTCTTGCGCTGGCATTGAAAACGTATTTTCAAAAGATTGCCGATCTGGGCGATATAGCCCCTACGGCGGCTGTCGCGTTTACGATCAATCATATAGCCGCGGTGTTCCTGCCCGCCGCGCTGGGCTACCTTTGGCTGGTGTCGCCGGGTGCGGTGTTCGTCCTGGCCGCTGGCATGGCGGGCATATCACTGCTACTTGCGCTGCTGATCCCGCGCCATCCGGCGCCGGGCAACGAAACCATCCTGTCGCGTCTTGTTCCCGCTCCGGCGGAGTAGCGCGCCAGCCGCGAGGTCACGCTGATGTCCACATTCACCGCCTTAACCGCTTTGCAGGGCCAGACCAACGCTGAGGCGCTGGCAGACGCGCTGGACACTCTCGTGCCCGAGCCGACCAGCATCGTCACCTTTGAGATCGATGATGGCAGCGGCACATGGGAGGTTAGCGGCTATTTCGAGGTGGCGCCGGATATCGCCGGGCTGGAACTCTTGGCCCGCATCCACGACGCGCGGCCCTTCGCTGTGTCGGAAGTGCCTGAAACCGACTGGGTGGCGCATGTGAAACGAGCGCTGACGCCGGTCGAGGCGGGACGCTTCTTTGTCTATGGCAGCCATGATGCGGATAAGGTGCCGGACGGGTCGGAGCCATTGTTGATCGAGGCGGCGTTGGCCTTTGGCACCGGGCATCACGGCACGACGCAGGGCTGCCTGCGTGCACTGGACCGGCTGGTGGCTGAGGGTGCACCGCACCGCTCTGTCGCCGATATCGGCTGCGGCACGGCGGTGCTTGCGATGGGGGCTGCGCGCGTCTGGCCGGGGGTCATGATTGCCAGCGACATTGATCCGGTGGCCGTGGACGTTGCGCGCGTCAACGTGGCCGTCAATAATCTGGATGGCCGCGTGCGCTGTATCGGCGCCACAGGACTGGATCACCCCGATCTGGTGGCGGCAGCCCCATTCGATCTGGTGTTCGCCAATATCCTCAAGGGGCCGCTGATTGATCTGGCCCCGGCCATGACCGCGAGCCTCGCAAGCGGAGGGCACGTGATTCTATCGGGTATCCTGAATGAGCAGGCGGACGAGGTTGTTGATGTTTATACACGGGCTGGAAACAGTCTGGTGCATCGCGAGGTTATTGGTGACTGGACCACTCTAACATTGTTGAAATTTGTCGAAAAAAGCGTCTAAAAAAAGCCAGAATGGGGCAGATGCCCCAGTTTTGCCACATTTGAAGCCCAGTCTATTCCAGTGATCTGGCGGGGGCCGGAAAACTGGATGCTGCTGATGTCTATTGTGACACAATCAAACTCGCAGGGCCCGTTCGACGCCCGCATCAAGAAGGTGCGCCATTCGCACACCAGAATGGCGCGCGGCTATGATGCCAAGGTTGGCCGTGACGGCCTGATCGTATTTCGCCCGAAACGGCGGCGCCGATCGGTACCGATACGTGCGCTCTTTGTGGCGATCACCGCCTTCTTTGGCTTCAAGGTGCTGGTGCTATTGAGTCTCGGAGACATCGCTTATCAGGAGCGCGTGGATACACTGGCCGTGGGGAGCATCGCCGAGCAGGCGGGCGCATATGTCATGCAGATTGATCCGGTGGCGCGCACCATTGCAGAACAGCTTGCCCCGCTTCTCTAGTGTGGACCTATCTTTGGTGGCTTGCGCCAATGTGACGAGACCCGCGGCATCCCTACTTTCATGGGTAGGATGTTGCACCCAAAGGCCGCTCAGGGCCGAGTACGACGTCGATGCTTCTCAGTTTGTTTATGAGTGATCTTGTTACCCCTCTCGTGGAAAAGCCCTTGTGCCGCGTTCGGCACCGGGGCTTTTTTGCTTCTGGGGATCGTGGTGAACGCACCTGTGGTCCGCCGCGGGTAGGCTTCTTTCCAAAAGCAAAACGCGCGCCTCTAGCAGGAGGGCGCGCGTTTCAATTTTTTCAAGTTTTGGACCGTCGCCCCGTAGGCACCCATCAACGGATGCTGAAATTGGCTATGTCGCCGCGGGTCAGGCCGATGTCTTCCAATTCGCGATCCGACAAAGTCGACAGCGCCTTGCGGGTGGCGCGGGCGTCTTTCCATGCGGTGAACGTGGCGGCAAAGCGTCTTAGGCCAAGGGCAACCGGTGCAGTGGCGAATTGTACGGGGCGGGTTGTTTCGATAGTGGCCATTTCGGACCTCCTTAAATGTCTATGATGCCGTGTCATGGCGGTTTCGATTTTTGATTGTGATTGGCAAATAGAGGCGACCGAGTATTCTGACAATGCCGGTTATCGCATAGTCATCATGCGCCGGGTGCATAGGTCGCAGGTGGCGTCATAACCCTGTTGGTAAGGGCGATGCGCCCTGCCAAGCAGTGGTCGCGCTGATTTGTGATGCCTTTATGCTGCAATGCGGCGATATCGCACAGTTTTCTGCCACGCCAGATAGGTGTCATTCATTCTGCTTGGCCCGCGTTCTCCTTTCGTGCTAAGGCATTGGTAGAGCCGCGCAAAGCGGGCCACTAGGCGCTGCAGTATTGTGGCAAGGCAGGGACGGGCATGACATGCGAGTACTTGGCATCGATCCAGGGCTACGAAATCTCGGCTGGGGCGTGATCGACGTCGATGGTAGCCGTCTCAGCCATGTTGCGAATGGCACGCTGCACTCGGTCGGTGATGGCCTGCCCGAACGGCTTTTGTCGCTGTTCCAGCAGTTGAACGCGATCTTAATCAAATACGCACCAGACACATCGGCAGTCGAACAGACCTTCGTCAACAAGGATGGCGCCAGCACGCTGAAACTGGGACAGGCCCGTGGTATTGCCGTGCTGGCCCCGGCGCAATATGGCATTGAGGTGGGCGAATATGCGCCCAACACAGTGAAAAAGACGGTCGTCGGCGTTGGCCATGCCAGCAAGGACCAGATCGCGCATATGGTAAAAATGCAGCTGCCCGGTGCGGTCCTGACAGGGCCAGATGCCGCCGATGCACTGGCTATCGCCATCTGTCACGCGCATCACGCCACCAGCCGTGCGCGCATTGCGGCCAGCCAGATCCGGGTGCGGGCATGATTGGGCGCATTGCAGGACGCATCGATTACCGCGCTGTCGATCACGTGCTGATCGATGTGCGGGGGGTTGGATATCTGGTATTTTGTTCGGATCGCACACTGCAGGCGTTGCCGCGCGCAGGCGAACATGCGGCGCTCTATACTGATCTGCTGGTGCGCGAGGATATGCTGCAACTCTTTGGTTTCACCACGCTGGTCGAAAAGGAATGGCACCGCCTGCTGATGAGCGTTCAGGGCGTTGGCGCCAAGGCCAGCCTCGCCATACTTGGCGCGCTGGGTACAGACGGTATTGGACGTGCGATTGCGTTGGGTGACTGGAATTCGGTGAAGGCGGCTAAGGGCATCGGACCCAAGACTGCGCAGCGCGTCGTGAACGAGCTGAAGGACAAGGCGCCCGAAATCATGGCGATGGGCCGCGGCCCCACCACTGCCGCGCCCGAGATGGATGCCGAAGTGATCGAGTCTGTCGCGCCAGCTACCCCGCGCCCCGCGACCGCCGGACCCGGCCCGCAGGCCGAGGCCCTTTCGGCGCTCACGAATCTTGGCTACGCTCCCGGCGAGGCCGCTGGCGCCGTTGCGCAGGCCGCAGGGGATACACCCGAGGCGAACGTTGCTGATCTGATCCGCACCGCGCTGAAGTTGCTGGCGCCGAAGGGGTAGGAGAATGACGGCAGATCCCGATCCCACCCTACGCCCGGAAAAGCTGGCCGAGGACGAGGGGCGCAGCCTGCGTCCGCAAGCATTGGCCGAGTTCATCGGTCAGGCTGAGGCGCGGGCGAACCTTCACGTCTTCATTCAGTCGGCCCGCCAGCGTGGCGAAGCGATGGATCACACCCTGTTTCATGGCCCGCCCGGCCTTGGCAAGACGACGCTCGCGCAGATCATGTCGCGCGAGCTCGGTGTGGGGTTTCGCATGACGTCGGGGCCTGTTCTGGCCAAGGCCGGCGATCTCGCCGCGATCCTGACCAATCTTGAGCGGAACGATGTCCTGTTTATCGACGAGATTCACCGCCTGAACCCAGTGGTCGAGGAGGTGCTGTACCCCGCACTCGAGGATTTTGAGCTGGATCTGGTGATCGGCCAAGGGCCCGCTGCGCGCACGGTGCGGATCGAATTGCAGCCCTTTACCCTCGTTGGTGCCACTACGCGGCTGGGCCTGCTGACGACGCCGCTGCGCGACCGCTTTGGGATTCCGACGCGGCTGCAATTTTACACGGTGGACGAGCTGCACGAGATCGTAACGCGCAACGCCAAATTGCTGAATATCCCGTGCGCCAGCGACGGTGCCCGCGAGATTGCCCGGAGGGCGCGCGGCACGCCACGTATCGCCGGGCGCCTTTTGCGCCGCGTGGTGGACTTCGCGTTGATCGAGGGCGATGGCACTATTACGCGTGCGCTGGCCGACAGCGCGCTGACGCGCCTCGGTGTCGATTATCTTGGCCTTGATGGCGCGGATCGCCGCTATCTTGTCTTGATTGCCGAGGCCTATCAGGGCGGCCCTGTTGGCATCGAAACGCTGAGCGCCGCTCTATCTGAATCGCGCGACGCGCTGGAGGAAGTGATCGAGCCTTACCTGCTGCAACAGGGCTTGATCCAGCGCACTCCGCGCGGGCGGATGCTGACCCAAGGCGCGTGGAGCCATCTGGGCCTTGCGCCACCCAAGTCGGCAGGGCGGCGCGATCTGTTCTGAGGATGGCCATTTGAGGCGCGCGAGGTTTTGAGTATTTTTTACCAAGATGAAACTGTGAGCTGGAGTTTTCTTGGTCTAAATTTCCAATCCCGCGGCGGCGGCTGGATGGCTGCGCGCGCGAATTTTGGCACATCGCCTCTTGGGCGGCGTTAAGCTGCGGCGTTGCGCATTTGATTTAAGGTGCGGATCTGATGCAGAACGCCCACAACACGGCTGGAGCGCGTGGTTTTTTTCTGTTTCGTGTTTCACAGGAATTGCAAAAGGCTTTAGACCAACCCGCAAAATACCATTCAGGAGACCGCGATGACCCCGGACCAGATCGAGGCACATTTTACCCGCTCGGATGGCAGTTATCTGTGCGCACGTTGGGGTCGCCCCATCGTGCCTGTCGTCTTTGGCGTTGATGACGCGACACTGGCGGTCGTGAAGGGCGCGATCGAGGCTGTCGGACAGCTGGCTGGGCGTGAGGTGGCCGAGACCGATCCTGAGCTGGGCGCCAACATGATGGTGTTCTTCTTTAGCGATTGGCAAGAGTTGCTTGAGGTGCCTGACCTGGGCCGCATGATCCCGGATCTGCAGCCTCTCGTCGCACGATTGACGGCGGCGGATGCAAATCAGTACCGTATTTTCCGCTTTGATGCAGACGGCGCGATCAAGGCGGCGTTCGTTTTCCTGCGGATGGATGCGCATTTGGACGCCGTTCCCGCCGAGACGCTAGCGTTGAGCCAAGCGGTGCAGACGATCCTTCTGTGGTCGGACATTGCATTTCAGGACTGCTCGCCGCTGGCTGCCGTGCCGGGGCAGGAGGCGGTAATGCTGCGCCCAGAAATTGGACTGTTGATCCGGGCGGCCTACGATCCCGTACTTCCGAACGCGGCGCGGGATGTATCGCATGCGCTGCGCGTCGCCGCTCGCATCGAGGCGCGGCGTATCTGACCGGCGCTGCTGTCTTCGGTACCGTGCAAACATCCGCGTCAGGGTAGACCAAAGGGCAGTATTGCCTCGTTACTGAGCCAAGATATTGAGGCGGCATAATGTGCAGCGTGACCTTTTGAAGTCTGGCGTAATTGGCTGGTGCGCAGGCTGAGACTTGCGTTGGGCTCTCAGAAGTGTGGCCGGCTCTCAGTCTCTCAGTCTCTCAGTCTCTCAGCCATCGCAGGGCGCATCGGTGGGCGTTGGCGCCGCGAGGTTGGTGATCCACGCGGCCAGCCGGGATTTGATCGGGGTCGCGCCGGGAGAGATTAGTGTGGGCATAGCGCAGAGCATGCCATGCATCGAAGGACTGGTGATTGATCTGGACAGTGCCGCCGCGCGGGCCGTGCCGCTTGGGGATCTGCTTTGTCGGCAGATCATGCTGTTGACCGCAGGCGACATCGCGACATTTTCCTGTGGCAATTGGATCACCAAAATCGTGACTACCGCTATGGATGTGGCAGACCCGCTTGGCGGTTATGTTTTGGGATGGATCGAGGGCCGCGGCGCATATCGACCCGCTGTTGTGGGGCGCGCTGATGGATGTGGGCTTTGCTTGGGTGCAACCCGATTACGCTGCCGAACCTGATCTGGATCTGTGCGCCGACTTTCTGTTTGCGCAGTCTTTGATCAAGAAGCTGTTGGAACGGTTCATCGTGGTCGCTGGCGATTGAGCAGCAGCATGCCATTGTTCAAAAGGGTCACCCGCAGGCGCTGAGTGCGAGGTTGGATGGCGGGCCGGGCTAGATCCGTGCCTCTGGCCGCTACCGCTAAGTCGTGGCAGCGCATTTGTCGCGTGTCTGGAGCGATGCGTCGTAAGGAACATACGGACATCACCTCTCAGGCCCGGGGTGATGGTCACGCTGGGGTAGTGCGGTGGTCGCTTTGCAACGCTACCTGCCTGGCGCAGGATGCCGAGACGCCGACCTCTCTATCGCTGTGCAGCATTACGGCGACGGCCCGGCTCAGGCGCCGTTAAACCTGTCGGATCCGCCTTTCGAGGCGCAGATCATGACGATTGCAAGGGCTGGCGGCGGGCTTGTGTATCAGACTTATGCTGAGCTGGCAGGCTTGTGGCTGTGCTGTGCTACGGGGCTGAGCATTGATGAGCTGAATGGTCCGGCGCGCCTTGCATACATGGCTGCGCGCGGGCATAAATGCGCCACACTGCCGCGCCCCTGACAAAAAAGAGCGATCCCGCCGATGACCCAGAGCCGTAGCCCCCCGCACCTCTTCGATATTCGGGTCTATTATGAGGACACGGATATGGGTGGAATCGTTTATCACGCCAATTACCTCAAGTTCATCGAACGTGCGCGCAGCGATTGGGTCGCTGGGATGGCGATCGATCAACGCCGCATGAAGGATGAAGACGGCCTGATCTTTGCCGTGCGCCGGATCGAGTGTGACTACCTGTTGGTGGCTCATTTCGACGACCGGCTGGAGGTGCGCACAGCTATGCAGTCGGTTTCCGGCGCGCGGCTGGTGCTGCGCCAGGACGTGATGCGCAGCGACGACACGATATTTTCGGCTATTGTCACAATCGTCTGTGTGACCGATACAGGCCACCCTGTGCGCCTTCCGGCGAATATCCGCTTGATTTTGCACTGAGTGGCGAATTTTACGCGTTACACTACGATGTTATTGGTATTTGGCCAGCCAATCGGGTAGTTTTCCGCAAAACAAGGCAGGCCCACCTAGTGGCCGCGTAAAAAAAGAGCAGGCAGATGGAAGCAGAAACCCTCGCACTCGCGCAGGACATTGATATGTCCATTTGGGGCATGTTTGCCCAAGCGACTTTTATCGTGAAGATGGTCATGCTGATGCTGATCCTCGCGTCCTTTTGGGCGTGGGCCATTATTGTTCAAAAGCTGATTATGTATCGCAAGGCTCGCAGCGAGTCCGAGACGTTTGATCGCCAGTTCTGGTCTGGCGAGCCGTTGGACGAGCTGTTCGAGCAGATCGGTACCGATCCAAGCGGCCAGTCGCAGCGGATCTTTGCGTCGGGTATGACAGAGTGGCGGCGCAGCCACCGCACCGACGGCGGCATGATCGCCGGCGCGACCGCCCGCATCGACCGCAGCATGGACGTGGCCATCGCCAAGGAATCCGAGACGATGCAATCGGGCCTGTCAGTGCTGGCAACTGTCGGATCGACCGCACCGTTTGTGGGCCTTTTTGGCACCGTTTGGGGCATCATGCACGCGTTCATCGGTATCGCCGCATCCCAGAACACCAGCCTTGCAGTTGTCGCACCCGGCATAGCCGAGGCGCTGCTGGCGACGGCGCTGGGCCTGCTGGCTGCGATCCCTGCGGTCGTCTTTTACAACAAACTGAGTGCGGATTCGGACCGCATCGTCGCGGGCTATGAGGCGTTTGCGGATGAATTCGCGACCATTCTCAGCCGGCAGTTGGACAGCTGAGCCATGTCCCTCACTCTCAACCCGCTCCGCACTTGCAACCGCACTGGCCGCCCCAGCGCTACTTTGGGCAGCGACTGCTGTGCATCTTTCATTCTGAGCGGGGCATGACTTAGATGGGCGGGGGTGTAGTTCAGGGGGCTGGCGGAGGTGGCAAGCGGCGCAGACGCGGGCGCAGCCGCGCGCGCCCAATGTCCGAAATCAACGTGACGCCTTTTGTCGATGTGATGCTGGTGCTGTTGATCATCTTTATGGTCGCGGCGCCGTTGATGACGGTTGGCGTGCCTGTCCAACTGCCTAAAACAGCGGCCAATGCACTTCCGGGTGAGCAGGAAGAGCCGCTGACCATCACCATCACCGCGGATGGCACCGTGTCGATCCAGACAACCGAGGTCGCCCGCGATGAGCTGGTCGGCCGCCTGCGCGCCGTCGCAGCCGAGCGGGACAGCAACCGTGTGTTTCTGCGCGCGGATAGCAACGTACCCTACGGGGACGTGGTGCAGGTCATGGGCGCGCTCAATCGCGGAGGATTCGATGATATCGGCTTGGTGACGGACATCGGCGGACCGGCGCTGGACGCGCCGGACGATTAAGGCGGACGGCCGGGTGAACACAGGTCAAATCATATCGGGGGCAGGTCACATAGGCCTGATCGGCTGGATGTTGTTCGGCGGTGCGTTTACGTCTGAGCCGCTGGATTTTGACGTGGCTAAAGTGATCGCCGTCAGTTCGGAGGAGTACGCCGCCATCGTTGCGCGGAGCAATTCGCCCGAGCAAACCAGCGAGATCGCACCACTTGCCGCGCCGGACGTGCCACAGGACGTACCGGATCTCAGTAGCGAGGCCGACACCGCGCCGGATGCGCCCCAGCCAGATCCCGCCCCAGAGGCTGCGCCCGATCCTGCGCCCCAACCGCCCACGTCGACACCCCAAGCCGAGGTGACCGACGAGGCCCCGGAGATCCAGCCGCCCAGCCAAGATATGGCCGCGATGGTGCCGCAAACCTCGCCGCGGCCCCAGCAGCGCCCGGCCGAGCGTGTCGCGCCCCAACAGGTAGAGCCACCGGCGCCCGATACTGCCGTCGATGACGTGGTACGCGAGCAGGCGGTGCCAGATGAGGCTGCCGAGATGCCCGTCGATGAGGGTGAGGCGACGGCCCCCGAGGCAGCAGCGACCGAAATCGTGACGGAAGCGGAAGAGGTTGAGCAGGCTGCGCCGCTGGACTCCATCCGCCCCAAGACACGCCCCCAGCAACTGCGTCCCGCAGCGCAGACTGCCGAGACAGCACAGCCGGAAACTGCGCAGCCCGAAACCGCGCAGACAGAGGCCAGCTCCGATCCTGCGCCCGCTCCGGCAACGGACACGAGCAGCGTGGAGGACGCGCTTGCCGCCGCTCTGGGCGGTACTGCCGAGGCGTTGGCGCCGTCGATCAATGCTGGCCCACCGCTGACTGCGGGCGAAAAGGACGGCCTGCGTGTGGGGGTCCAGAATTGCTGGAACGTCGGCTCGCTCAGTTCGGACGCGCTGGCCACCACTGTCACCGTCGCCTTCGAGATGTCGCAGGACGCGCGGCCCATTGAGGGCAGTATCCGGATGCTGGACAGCACTGGCGGCACCGCCGGATCGGCAAGTCAGGCCTATGAGGCCGCCCGCCGGGCCATTATCCGCTGCGGCGCGCGCGGCTTTGGCTTGCCTACGGAAAAATACCAGTCCTGGCGTAACGTGGAACTGATATTCAACCCAGAAAACATGAGGATCAAATGATGGCACGATTCACGGCCCTTCTGGCCCTTCTGCTGACGGCGTTCGCCGCCTTGCCTGCCACCGCGCAGACCGGGCCCTTGAGATTGGAAATCACCGAAGGGGTGATCGAGCCGCTGCCCTTCGCCGTCCCGACCTTTGTCGCGACCGGATCGGGCGGGCAGGCGGCGCAGGATTTATCGGGCCTCATTGCTGCGGACCTCAGTGGCACGGGCCTGTTCCGTGAAATCCCAGCCAGCGCCCATATCAGCCGTATCACCAACTTTTCCAGCCCGGTGCAATTCGCCGACTGGAAGGCGGTCAATGCGCAGGCGTTGGTCACGGGATCGGTCGATGTCGATGCATCGGGACGCCTGACCGTGCAGTTCCGCGTCTGGGACGTGTTCGCGGGCCAAGAGCTGGGAGCCGGGCAACAATTTGTCGGCACGCAGGATGGATGGCGCCGCATCGCGCACAAGATCGCTGATCAGGTCTATAGCCGTATCACCGGCGAGGGCGGATATTTCGACAGCCGCGTTGTCCACGTCGCCGAGACGGGGCCCAAGGATCAGCGTTCCAAACGGCTCGCGATCATGGATTACGATGGTGCCAACGTTACCTACCTGACAGATTCGGCGTCGCTGGTGTTGGCTCCGCGCTTTTCTCCCAGTGGGGACCGTATCCTGTATACCAGTTATGAGACGGGCTTCCCCCGGATCTATGTGCTGGATGTCGCCAATGTCAGTCGTAGGCAATTGCCTACGCAGGACGCCACGATGAGCTTTGCGCCCCGCTTCTCGCCTAATGGGCAGACGGTGGTCTATTCGCTGGAGGCCGGCGGCAACACCGATATCTACACGATGGATATCGGCTCTGGCGCCAGCCAGCGCCTGACCAGCGCGCCCTCTATTGAAACCGCGCCCAGCTTTAGCCCCGATGGACGCCAGATCGTGTTTGAAAGTGACCGATCGGGCGGCAATCAGCTGTATGTAATGGGCGCAGGCGGCGGTGAGGCGCGGCGCATCTCGAACGGAGATGGCAATTACGGCACACCCGTCTGGTCGCCGCGCAGCGATCTGATAGCCTTTACCAAGCAGTCCAACGGCCGCTTTCACATAGGTGTCATGCGCACCGATGGCAGCGAAGAGCGCCTGCTGACCGCGTCGTTTCTGGACGAGGGGCCAACATGGGCACCCAATGGCCGCGTCATCATGTTTACCCGCGAAACGCAGGGTGAGCAGGGGCAGGCGGGCCTTTATTCGGTCGACATCACCGGCCGCAATCTGCGCCGTGTGCCCACCAGTGGCGGCGCCAGCGATCCGTCTTGGTCTCCGCTGCAATAGGTCCGGCCAGACACCCCAAAACCGGTGCTCGGCGTTTCCCTTGGGCCGCGTGCTGTGATACAGAAAACCGAACCACGCGCACACTTCCGGCGCATCCCATTCCACCGCGAGGCACCAGCATGACCTATCTCAAGACGATGATCCTTATCTGCGCCGGCCTGTCGCTGGCCGCGTGTACAAATCCCAATCGCTTTGGCGACGACAACACCGTCGATCTGAACGGCGGCATGGGTGCCGGCAATGCCGCCGGTATGGCGGGCTCCGCCAGCGATCCAGCCTCGCCCGCGTATTTTCAACAGACCGTCGGCGACCGGATCCTCTTTGTGATCGACACATTCAACCTATCATCCGATGCACAGCGCACGCTGGACGGGCAGGCGCAGTGGCTGATGACGAACCGCGAATACAACGCGGTGATCGAGGGTCATGCGGACGAGCAGGGCACGCGCGAATACAACCTTGCACTAGGTGCGCGCCGCGCCAATTCAGTGCAGGAATACCTACTGAGCCAAGGCGTGTCGTCGGGCCGTCTGCGGACTGTCAGCTATGGCAAGGAACGCCCGATCGAGATTTGTAGCAATGAGGCGTGCTACGCACAGAACCGCCGCGCAGTGACGGTTATCTCGGTCGCACCGAACAGCTAACGCCCTGAAACGCCTGCAACACTGGAGCCTGCCATGCGTCGCATCGCCGCCCTCATCCTGTCTGCCACCATCGCCTTCGCTGCGCCCGCTCATGCGCAGGGAAAAACCGAGACGCTCGCTGATATCCGGCAGGAATTGTCTGTTCTTTATGTCGAAGTCCAAAGGCTGCGCCGCGAGCTGAGCACGACGGGCGCGACCGGGCAGCTTAACACATCGGGCTCGGTTCTTGACCGCGTGGGCGCGATCGAGGGCGAGTTGCAGCGCCTGACAGCCCGCACCGAAGAAATGCAGCTACGCATCGACCGGGTTGTCTCGGACGGGACCAACCGTGTCGGGGATCTGGAGTTCCGGCTGGTCGAGCTGGAAGGCGGCGACACGTCGGCACTGGGCGAGACGACAACGCTGGGCGGTGGTGTTCTGCCGGCCAGTGACGGCACATCTGCCATTCAGCCCGCAGACGGCGATACAGCCCAGACAAATGCCGCCCCGGCCGCGTCGTTTGCCGTTGGTGAAAAAGCCGATTTTGACGCAGCTGAGGCTGCCAGGGCCTCGGGCGACAACGTGGATGCAGCGCAAAAATATGCTGTCTTTCTTGCGACTTACCCCGGCAGCCCGCTTGCCGCGCGTGCCTACCTTGCGCGTGGCAAGGCGCTGGAGACGGACGGTGACATCAAGCAGGCGGCGAAATCCTATCTTGATGGGTTCTCGGCCGCGAAGGCCGGGCCAGAGGCGCCCGAGTCGCTTTACCGGCTGGGCCGCGCATTAGGCAAGCTGGATCAGCGCGACGCAGCATGCCAGACACTGAGCGAGGTCGAAACACGCTTTCCGGGCAGCGCCCAAACGGGCGACGCACGCAGCGAGATGCAGGCCCTTGCCTGTCAGTGACGGTGTTGGCCGGTTCCGTGCCGGGTGATCTGCTGACGCGTGTCGCCGCGCATTTCGGCAGTAATACCCGTCCGCTCGGCATCGCTGTGTCGGGCGGAAGCGACTCGTTGGCTTTGCTACATCTGATGGCGGACTGGGGCGGCGCGCCGCTGGTCTGCGTCACAGTCGATCACGGTCTGCGATCCGCGTCTGCCGGCGAGGCTGCGCATGTTGCGACCATCTGCGCGGGGCTGGGCGTGCCGCATGATATCCTGACGTGGGCGGGCTGGGACGGGCAGGGCAATCTGCCTGCCGCTGCGCGCCGCGCGCGCTATGCGCTGATGGCACAATGGGCGTCGCAGCGCGATCTTGCCGGGATAGTGCTGGGCCATACGGCCGATGACGTGGCCGAAACGTTGTTGATGCGCCTTGCGCGCCGCGCCGGCGTGGACGGGCTGGCTGCGATGCAGACGCGACGGCAGGAGGGCGAGACGGTGCTTCACCGTCCTCTCTTGCAAGCTCATCGGGCCGATCTGCAGCAATACCTTGTGTTGCGGGATGTCCCCTGGATCGACGATCCTTCCAACACAGACGGGCGCTATCGCCGCACGCAAGCCCGCCGCGCACTTGATGCGCTGGTGCCTGTCGGTGTCACGGCAGGTGCTCTAGCGGATGCCGCGCGGCACCTACGTGACGCCAGAGAGACGCTGGGCCATTACGCAGCGCAGGAGGCGGCGCGGATCGCCAGCATCGACACCGGCGATCTGCTGTTTGACGCAGCCCTCTTTGCTGCGCTGCGCCCCGATATCGCACGGCGTCTGTTGCAGGCAGGTCTTGGCTGGATCACTGGGCCGGGTTATGGTGCACGCGGGCCCGACATCACGCGGATGCTGGCGCGCATCGCGGGCGGCGAGGGCGGCACACTGGCCGGGTGCCGCATTACCCAAGGTGCTGGTCATATCAGGCTGGCGCGTGAATATGCCGCAATCGGTGATTGCACTGCAGTGCCTGGGGCCGTGTGGGACGGGCGATGGCATCTGGACGGGCCGCAATCGCCCGGTGCGCATGTTGCGGCGCTGGGCCCTCAGGGGCGGCTGGCATGCCCGAATTGGCGCGCCAGTGGCCTTCCCGCCCACTCCATCGATGCGTCTCCGGCGCTCTGGCAGGGGGATGCGCTGCTGGCCGCACCGCTGGCCGGATGTCCCAATGGCTGGCAGGCGCGCGCCTGCCGAACTACCGCTGATTTGAAGGCTATGCTATTATCGCATTGAAGATGGGGGCATGATCTCTATTTAAGAGGCAACGCTCGCGTGATATACGCCGGGCATCCGAATGTTAGGAGATTTTCCTTGGGAAACGCACGCAATATCGCCTTCTGGCTGGTTCTGTTTCTGCTCGTTTTGGCGCTGTTCAATCTCTTCAGCGGCTCAAGCGGCGCGCTTCAGAGCCAGTCGGTGAAGTATTCAGAATTCGTCACGGCCGTGAACGACGACGCCGTTACCAACGTTACCCTTGATGGCGAAAGCATCCAGTTCCGCAAGACGGACGGCAAGGATTACGTCGCTGTGAAACCTGCCGATGCTGACATCACGCAGACCCTAATCGACCAGGGCGTGTCCGTGACGGCCAAGGCGCAGGAAGAGTCGGGGTTCCAGACTTTCTTGCTGTCGCTGCTCCCGTTCCTGCTTTTGATTGGCGTCTGGATCTACTTCATGAACAAGATGCAAGGTGGCGGAAAAGGTGGCGCAATGGGCTTTGGCAAGTCAAAGGCCAAGATGCTGACCGAAAAGTCTGGCCGCGTGACGTTTGATGACGTCGCTGGCATTGACGAGGCCAAGGAAGAGCTGGAAGAGATCGTTGAATTCCTGCGCAACCCGCAGAAATTCAGCCGTCTTGGTGGCCAGATCCCCAAGGGTGCGCTGTTGGTTGGCCCTCCGGGCACCGGTAAGACACTGCTGGCGCGTGCAATTGCGGGCGAGGCGGGTGTGCCTTTCTTTACTATCTCCGGATCTGACTTTGTCGAGATGTTTGTCGGCGTCGGTGCAAGCCGCGTGCGCGACATGTTCGAGCAGGCCAAGAAAAACGCGCCATGCATAGTCTTTATCGACGAGATCGACGCAGTCGGTCGTCATCGTGGTGCCGGCCATGGCGGCGGCAATGACGAGCGTGAGCAGACGCTGAATCAACTTCTGGTCGAGATGGATGGCTTTGAGGCCAATGAGGGCGTCATCATCGTCGCCGCGACCAACCGCAAGGATGTACTGGACCCTGCGCTACTGCGTCCGGGCCGCTTTGACCGCTTGGTCACCGTCCCGAACCCCGACATCAAGGGCCGCGAAAAGATCCTTGGCGTCCATGCGCGCAAGACGCCTCTCTCCCCGGACGTGGACCTTCGGATCATCGCGCGCGGAACGCCGGGCTTCTCTGGTGCGGACCTCGCAAACCTCGTGAACGAGGCGGCGCTGTCGGCCGCGCGTATCGGTCGCCGTTTCGTTGCCATGGAAGATTTCGAAATGGCGAAGGACAAGGTCATGATGGGCGCCGAGCGTCGCAGCATGGTCCTGACGGCAGACCAAAAGGAAAAGACTGCGTTTCACGAGGCTGGCCACGCCATCGTCGGTATGGCCCTGCCTAAATGCGATCCTGTCTACAAGGCGACGATCATTCCACGCGGCGGCGCACTGGGTATGGTGGTCAGCTTGCCTGAAATCGATCGCCTTAACTGGCACAAGTCGGAATGCGAGCAAAAGCTGGCGATGACGATGGCCGGCAAGGCCGCCGAGATCATCAAGTATGGCGAAGGCGACGTCAGCAACGGCCCGGCTGGCGATATCCAGCAGGCCAGCGGTCTGGCCCGTGCGATGGTTCTGCGCTGGGGTATGTCCGATAAGGTTGGCAATATCGACTATCAGCAGGCGCATGAGGGCTATATGGGCAACGGCGCCGGTAGTTTCTCAATCTCGGCCAGCACAAAGGAGCTGATCGAGGAAGAGGTCAAGCGCATGATTGATGAGGCATACGCCACCGCGTACCGCATCCTGACCGAGAAGAAGGAAGAATGGCAGCGGCTGGCAGAAGGCCTGCTTGAGTACGAGACGCTGACCGGTGAGGAGATTCAGCGCGTCTCACGCGGCGAGCTGCCTCAGGCACCTGACGACGAAAGCGGTTCCGACGATACTGGCAAAACGCCCTCGGTCACTGCGATCCCCAAGACCAAGCCAAAGGCGCCGCGCACTGGAAGTGGTGGAATGGAGCCCGAGCCAACAGCGTGACAACCTTAGCCAGCACCGCCAATACCACCAAAGCCGACTGGAATCCGCGCGCTTACGCGCGGTTCCAGGACTTGCGCTTGCGCCCTGCCATGGATCTGCTGAACGCGGTTGGTCAGATGGGCGCGGGCGACGTAATCGATCTGGGCTGTGGCGCAGGCCAAATGGGCGCGGCATTGGCCGAGCGGGCTATGGGGCGCGACGTGATCGGCGTCGATGCCTCGCCTGCGATGCTGGAAAAGGCGGGCCAACTGCGTGGCTACAACAGTCTCAGCCAAGCCGATATTCGCGACTGGCATCCTCGCCGCGCGCCCGGCATGATTTATTCGAACGCAGTGCTGCATTGGCTGGGCGATCACGCAGAGCTAATGCCGCGCCTGGCTGCGATGATGGGTAAGGGCGGCACACTGGCCGTGCAGTTGCCACACCAGAACAATGCGCCGTCGCACCGGGTCTGGCTAACTTTGGCCGACGATCTGTTTCCGGGCCGGATCGATGCGGACGCAGGGCCAGGCATCCTGACGCCAATCCAGTATGATACGTTGCTTGCGCCCAAGGGCCGTTTTCGCATGTGGGAGACGGAGTATTACCAGCGCCTTGGTGCCGAGGAGGGCAGCCATCCTGTCCGCCGTTACACTGAGAGCACCTATGCGCGCCCTATTCTGGATGCGCTGGACGAGGATGAGCGCGCGGCGCTGATTGCGCGCTACGAGGATATTATGCGCAGTGCCTATCCCGTACGTGCCGACGGCTCCGTCCTGTTCCCGTTCCGACGTCTTTTCTTTACGTTAACTGTCTAGCAGCGACTGTTCGATCTGTGGCGCCGATCGGTGCCACAGAAATCTACGTTTGACAGCCGCGCATTGATGGCCAGAACTGGTTAGGTTATTCGCATCCAGCCGGAGCCTGCCCATGTCCGCCCAGAAACTGACCTCATACGCCGCTCGAATTGTCTGGCTCGGCACCGTGCCGGAGGCGCTTGCCAACATCCGCTCGGCGCCGTGCGACGTGGTCGATTTGAGCTATGCCGGCATGGCGGGCGAGATGCATTCTGGCTTGACGCGCCCCTCTTGCGTGCGCGTCAAGGAGCAGTATCCAAAAGGCACTGAGATCGCAAACACCCGCCAGCTGAGTATCGTGTCGGCCGAGGAGTTAGCTGTGATCGCCCGGCTGATGGACTTGGACGCGATCGACCCCGCGTGGCTGGGTGCGTCCATCGTCGTAGAGGGAATACCCGATTTCAGCTACATCGCCCCGTCGGCGCGGCTCCAAGGCCCGGACGGCGCCTCGCTGGTTATTGACATGCAGAATCGCCCCTGCATGTATCCAGCGCGCGAGATCGACAAGGATCATCCGGGCCGCGGTCGCAAGTTTAAGACAGCGGCCAAGGGGCGGCGGGGCGTCACCGCCTGGGTCGAGCGCGAAGGGCGTATGGCGCTAGGTGACCGCTTGCGGCTGTTTGTGCCAGATCAGCGGGCCTGGGCGCCAGCCAGCTAGGGAAGATGAAGAGTGCAATCCCTTGCTGGGCACGGAGCTCCTTACGCAGGATCTGTCGCCGCCGGTGGCGACGCTTTGCCTCCGGCGGGAGTAGTTTTAGAACGTTGAAAGCGAGACGTGTCTAGAGGGCGAGATAGCCGATTGATGCGAAGGTCAGCAGCACACCGGCCCATTGGCCTATCGTCATTCGTTCGCGCAGGAACGCCCACGCGAGGATCACCGTGATCAGGCCAAAGGTCGAGGCGGCGACCGACGCAAATTCGGGCCGTGCCATGTCTGCGGCGGCGATCACGATAGCTAGCGCGATACAGTCCAGCACGCCCATCAGGGCCAACAGTGGCAGTGCGCGACGTGCGGGCGGGCGCCGCCCGTCCGACGTAGCCAACAGGCAGATTGCGAGGGCGACAGCCGCGATGCGCGCCACGAATATGGCTGGCACTTCGCTACCGGCTGTCGCCGCTGCCTGCCCCATCGCGAAGGTGGCGGCGAAGGCCGCGCCGCCGAGTATCGACCAAAGGATCGCCGCGCGTTTGCTACCGCCTGTGTCGCGCTGAGAGGTCAGAAGCGCGACGATGGCGACCCCCCCGATGACGGCGGCCAGCGCCAGCCATTGGTCCCATGACACCGGCCGCCCAGATAGAGCTGCCCAGCCGACAGACAGCACCGGGTAGGTGCCGATGATCGGCGCGACGAGGCGGACGGGGCCGATCTCGAACGCTTTGTAGAGGCCGACATAAGCGATTGTGAAGGCCGCGCCAGCCGCTGCGGAGAGGGCATAGGACCGCAAGCCCATCATGGCCCAATCCCCGGCCAACAGTGCGGGCGGGGCCATTACCAGAGTGCCGATGATCAGCACCATTGTCAGCGCTGGCAGGATGCCGCCCCGCTGCGTCACGTAACGCACGCAAATGTCGTGGATGCCCCAGCACACTGCGGCCACAAGGCCAAAGGCGAGCGCCGCCATTAGCGTGGATCGCGAAAGAAGGGGATCATGAACACGAGACACGCGAGCAGAAAGAAAACCGAGCCGAACATCGCCCAGAAATGCCCGATACTGGCGATGCAGAATCCAATCGCTGAGATCACAAAAAGGATCCAGCCGAGAAAATTGATTTGATGGTCGCTCATGTTGATGCAAGCTCTTGTCGATTGGGGGTATCTTTTGCTTTATTCTCAATATTAAATAAATATTCCACAGATGCAATTGCTGCATCGCTGGCGGAGATGGAAAGATGCTTGACGATATCTACGCAAGGGTCCAGCCCGGCCCACCGCGCCCCAGTAAAATAATCGAACCCAACGTGTTCTCGATGCCGCCCGGCACCGAACGCTACGTGGTTGAGGGCGGCGGCGCCATCCTAATTCGCATCGAGGCGGGGGACAGGTTCAGCATTACCAATGCTGAGGGCGGCCAGCCTTGCGAGGTGGTTGCTGCGGACGAGGCGGGCGTGATCGACCCTGCGATCATCGGCGGCGCCCCCAACAGTGACGCGGCGGGGCTGAAGGCGCTGCTGAATGCCAGCGACCAGTCGTTGCGCGGTTTGCGCATGGGGTTGGAAGCACGCGGTCTGGATCTGTCGCGCGCGCGCGCGCATCGGTTCTGGGATGCGGGTACGCTGGCCAAGGCGGAGCAGAGCTTCGCGGTTGAGCAGGATGGCGTACTGATCGTCGCGGCCCCCGGCGGAGCGATGGACCTTGAAGCGCAGGATACCGTGACGCCGCTGATCGTGCTGGTGACGCGGGCGGTCATCAAGCGGTTGGCCAAGTTTGAGTTGCCAGACCCGCTGGCCGATCCGTTGCAGAGCATCCGGGTGCATAGCGCCACCGCCGAGGCATACTTCGTCAAGGCGGGTGACTATATCCAGATCCAAGACGTCGATGGCAGACAATGCACAGATTTTGAGTGCTTTTCCGCCTCGAAGCTGGACAAGGGGATTGAGCACGCGCTGGACGTAACGACTACGCGCACCCTTATGGGCCATGCCTATCCGATGCCGGGGCTGCACGCGAAATACTATGATCAAGAAATGTTGCCACTGGTCGAAGTGGTGCAGGACACCTGCGGGCGTCACGACGCCTTTGCGATGGCTTGCTCGGAGAAGTATTACAACGATATCGGCTATCCGGGCCATGTGAACTGTTCGACCAATTTCAACAACGCGCTAAAAGACTACAACGTTGCCGCGCGGCATGGCTGGATGGCGATCAACTTTTTCTTCAACACCTCCATCGACGATCACGGCGTGATGTATACCGACGAGCCGTGGTCGCGCCCCGGCGATTACGTACTGTTGCGTGCGTTGACCGATGTCGTCTGCGTCAGCTCGGCCTGCCCGGACGACACCACCGTCGCAAACGGCTGGAATCCGACTGACATTCATATCCGCACCTATAGCGGAACCGAAAAATTCTCGCGGGCTATAGCATTCCGTCCGACACCAAATTCAGAGGCTAAGATGACCAAAGAAACCGGATTTCACGAGAGTTTTTCAAAGCTGACGCGCAATTTTGTGGAGTATAACGGCTATTGGCTGCCCAGCTGCTTTGGCGAGACTGGCCCAATCGAGGAATACTGGGCCTGCCGCAAAGCCTGTGCGATCATGGATCTCAGCCCGCTGCGTAAGTTCGAAATCTTGGGTCCTGATGCTGAAAAGCTTTGCCAGTATGTGTTCACCCGCAACATGAAGACGCTGGCTATCGGCGGCGTGGTCTATACCGCGATGTGCTATGAGCATGGTGGGATGATCGACGACGGCACTGTGTTCCGGCTGGGTCAGGACAATTTCCGCTGGATTGGCGGTACGGATTATGGCGGCGAATGGATCCGTGAGATCGCCGAAAAGTTAGAGTTGAAAGTACTGATCCGCTCCTCCACCGACCAGCTGCAAAACGTTGCGATTCAAGGGCCAAACAGCCGCGATCTGCTGCGCAAGCTGGTCTGGACCGCGCCGCATAACCCCGAGTTTGACCAGCTGGGGTGGTTCCGCTTTACCCCCGCGCGCCTGCACACCGAAACAGGTACCGCCTTTGTCGTGTCGCGCACCGGTTATACCGGCGAGCTGGGCTATGAGGTGATGTGCCACCCCAAAGATTGCACCAAAATTTTCGACGCGATCTGGGAGGCCGGTCAGGAGTTTGGGATCAAGCCGATGGGCCTAGAGGCGCTGGATATGGTGCGCATCGAGGCGGGCTTGATATTTGCCGGGTATGATTTTTCGGACCAGACTGATCCCTTCGAGGCGGGTATCGGATTTACTGTGCCGCTGAAATCCAAAGAAGATGATTTTATTGGCCGCGACGCCCTGATCCGCCGCAAGGAGCATCCGGCACGCAAGATGGTCGGTCTGGAGATCGACAGCCAGGTGCAGGTGTCACATGGCGACTGTATCCATATAGGACGCGCGCAGATTGGCGAAGTTACGTCGTCAATGATCTCGCCGCTACTGGGCAAGAACATCGCGCTGGCGCGAGTCGACGTGACCCATGCCGAGTTCGGCACGGCAGTGGAAGTGGGCAAACTTGATGGACATCAAAAACGTTTGCCCGCGACTATAGTACCCTTTGCGGCATACGATCCCAAAAAAGAACGCCCCAGATCATGACACAGACTGTGCTAGACCAGCTAGGCGGCGAGTCCGCGCTGAAACAGCTGGTCGAGCATTTCTATGATCTGGTCGAATCCCGTCCTGAGGGCGCGCAGATCGTGTGCCTTCATATGGATGGGCACGGGTTGGGCGCGACGCGCATTGAGCAGTTTAACTTCCTTTGCGGCTTCTTTGGTGGGCCGCAGCATTACAAAGAGTTGCACGGCCACATGAATGTGAAGTTGGTCCACGAGCACATCCCCATCATGGCGCAGGATACCGAGTGCTGGCTGTCGCTGATTGACCGCGCGCTGGCCGATCTGGGCCATACCGGCGCCCATGTTGAGCGGATACGCGCCACGCTGCTGCGCGTGGCGTTGGTCAATAATGGGAATGTGGTGGGCGAACGGAGTGCGCGGCTCTCAGCGCTCTGACACGGCCGCGCGCAATCCGGCGTAAAGCGCGGCGGCATTGCGCAACGCGGTTGGTACATGCGCAGCGCTGTCGGCGGCGAACTTGTCCGCCGCCTTGGCGCTGCCCAGCCATTCGATCGCGGCGGCGCGATTGCCGGGATCGGTCATCCAATAGGCGCAAAGGTCATCCGTGATTTCTGGGTGAAACTGTACGCCCCAGGCGCGGGCGCCGACACGGATCGCCTGCACTGGGCAGTCACCGTTCTCGGCAAGTATCGCCGTATCGGCAGGCAAGCGCGTCGCCTCGACCCCGTGCCATTGCATCACGCGCTCGCGCCTGGCAGGCGCGACAGGACCGGATCGTCGCGGCCTGCATCGGTCAGCGCCACCTCGGTCACGCCCACCTCGGGCACCGCCATTCTGGCGCAGGCGCCGCCCATCACCTCGACCAGCAGTTGATGGCCGAGGCAGATACCCAAATAAGGCCTGCCGCCGCGCACCCAGTCCGCGATGGTGGCCTTTTCGGGCACCAACCAAGGGTGCGCATCCTCTTCCCACACATCCATAGGCCCGCCCATGACGATCAGCGCGTCGAATGGGACGGGGTCCGGTATGGCATCGCCCCGATAGAGATGCACGATATGCGGGCTATCGTCGGCTGCTGCGATGTGACCGATGAACGAGGCAGGATGCTCGCCTATGGTGTGCTGCAAGATCAGGGCGCGCATCGGCGCCTCGATCCAATGCGTCTAGTTCTGCAAGTAAACTTCCAGACTGTCATCCAGCGCGTCCTCCCACGGCGTGTGGTGCTTGGGCGCTTTGGTGCCCGTGATCACCGACGTATAGCTGTTGTTTCGGAACGTCATGATACCGGCCTTCTTGTGGCCTTTCCACTCCTTGAACGCGTTGCAGGCACCTTCGACGTCAAAGTTGGGGTAATCCGTCTCGCCAATCAGCTCCTTGACGTAATCGCCCTGATACTGGATCGCGTCGTAATCATTCTCGCCCTTGTCCTCGCGCGCGACGCGCTCTGCGATATCTGCTTCCATCTCGGTGCGGCCTGGGATCGCGATTTTGCCCATGATCGCATCGCGGACCCACCAGGCCTGCGCGTCGAACATGTTAAAGGTGAACCACTGATCCTGCATTCCGAGGTAAAACATGTCCGGATCAGAGATGAGGGCGACGCCCTTGTATAGATCGCTGGAGGCCAGACGGTTCGCGGTGCGCAGACGCAGCGCGTTCTCCATAAACGGGAAATGGTGCTGGTAGCCGGTGCAGAGCAGGATCGCGTCCACATCTTTGGTGGTACCATCCTTGAAATGTGCGGTCTTGCCGTCGACATGCGTCAATAGGGGCACTTCTTGCCAGTTATCAGGCCATTCGTACCCCATCGGCGCGGTGCGGTGGCTGACTGTGATCGACTTGGCGCCGTATTTCCAGCACTGGCTCCCGATATCCTCAGCGGAATAGGACGTGCCGATTATGAGGATGTCCTGATCCTCGAATTCCATTGCATCGCGGAAATCGTGGGCGTGCAGGATGCGGCCCTGAAACTTGTCGAAGCCTTTGAATTGCGGCACGTTCGGCGTGCTGAAATGGCCTGTCGCACAGATGACATGGTCGAATTCCTCGGTATATTCGTGATCCTTTGGCAGGTTGCAAACGGTGACGTGAAACTTGCCGTCCACCTTCTCCACATGCCGCACCACCGTCTCAAAGTGGATCTGATCGCGCACGCCGGCCTTTTTTACGCGGCCCTCAATATAGTCGAACAGCACGGCACGGGGGGGGTAGCTGGCGATCTGCTTGCCGAAATGCTCCTCAAAGGAGTAGTCGGCAAATTCCAGACCCTCCTTGGGGCCGTTCGACCACAGGTAGCGATACATCGAGCCATGAACAGGTTCGCCATATTGGTCAACGCCGGTGCGCCACGTGTAGTTCCAGAGGCCGCCCCAATCATCCTGCTTTTCAAAGCAAACGATCTCAGGCACGTCCTCGCCATTGGTCTTTGCTGACTGAAAGGCGCGTAACTGCGCCAGGCCTGAGGGGCCGGCACCGAGGATTGCGATACGTTTCGTCATTCAGGTCTCCTGTTGGTTCAAACCGGTTTAATCTGGTCCATTCGGTATGGACCAACTGAATCGGTGCGAACCGCGGGAGTCAAGAAACTTGGCCTAAAAGCTGCCTATTTGGCGGGGTTTTCAAGTCTCTTGCAAGAGCTGCCGCTGCTCTTCGATCAAGTGTAGTTTGATGTACTCGACCGCTGCATCGGTATCGCGGGTCGCGATGGCGTTGAAAAGGCTGTTGTACCGCTTTTGATACGCCTCGATCCGGGCCGGCGTCAGGTGGCGGCGCAGCTGCGCGCTGCGAAAGCTTTGGCGGCAGGCGTCGATTACCAGATCGTAGCAGCCCGCGATCAGGGGATTGCCTGTGCCGGCCGCAATCTTGCGAAGAAACGCCTCTTCGTGCCGCACAAAAGCGCTGGCGTCGGTATGCACCGCCTCAATATCGCTCAGGATTTCGCCCAACGCCTCGATGTCGCGGGGAGTCATGTTGACGACCGCAAGGCGCACCATGTCGGGTTCTAGTATGCCGCGGATCACCTGCAAATCCAGGGGGCTGGATGAGGCCGCAATTTCGCTGTTCGAGGCGGCGGGTGCGTCGCTGGTCTGCGGATTGACGAAACTACTACTACCGGCGCGGCGGCGGATCAGGCTGTTGGTTTCCAGCACTTCGAGCGCCTCGCGTACCGTATTGCGCGCAACCCCGAGGTCCGAGGATAGCGTGCGCTCGGACGGTAGGCGTTCGTCCACGGCATATTCACCGCTGCGGATGCGCCCAAAGATTGTGTCGACAACGTTCTGAACCGTCGCGCTCATCTGTGTGTTGACGGTCAGCGCGGCGTTGATCTGGGCCATCGGCATCAGCGTATCCTTTCGCATATGGCAGCGTAAGTCTACACAAAGAGATGTCGGCGCAACTAGATAATTTGCGCCGGCCAAGACGTCAAAGGAGCGTGACATGGAAACCGAAGAGACAGAAAATGGCACAGTCGAAATCTGGACCGCTGCAGAGGTTGCGCAGGCGCGCGGGGAGATCGTGCTGATCGACGTGCGCACACCGCAAGAGCATGTGCTGGAGCGTATCGACGGAGCATTTTTGATGGGGCTGCAGGAGTTTCGTCCCAATCGCCTGCCGGATCAGACCGGCAAGCGTATCGTTCTGCACTGCGGATCTGGCGTGCGTTCGGGCAAGGCTGCAGCACAATGCCTCGCCGCCGGAATTGCGCCCATCGCGCATATGGAGAGTGGTATGGCAGCATGGAAGGATGCTGGTCTGGAGTGGATTGGCACAGATCTGGCGACAGGCGCGCCGAAGGTGATGCAAAAGACCGATTAATGCCAAAGGCGCGTCGTTGCGTTCGGGCGGAAGCAAGTGCTGCGCCTGAAATAGAAAAGGACGGGCCATTCAGGCCCGCCCTTCCGCCGCTTCGGTTGAATGCGGATCAAATATCGATCGTGTTCGCCCGTTCCCAGCTAGAGAAATGCGAGACGAACTGATTCCACTCGTTACGCTTCATCTTGAGGAACGCAGCGGAGAAGTCGTCGCCCATCGCCGTCTTGAGCTCCTTGTCGCTGTCATAGGCACGCAGGGCGTCCAGCATGTTCAGCGGCAGCTTGGGCGCGCCGCGCACCTTGTGACCCTCGGCATACATGTCGATATCGTGCCGCTTGCCGGGATCGGCCTTGGACCGCACGCCCGAAAGGCCCGCGGCGATGATGACGGCCTGTAGCAGGTAGGGGTTCACCGCGCCGTCCGGCAGGCGCAACTCAAACCGACCGGGGCCGGGGACGCGCACCATGTGGGTTCGGTTGTTGCCGGTCCAGGTCACCGTATTGGGCGCCCATGTGGCCCCCGATGAGGTGCGCGGTGCGTTGATCCGCTTGTAGCTGTTGACGGTCGGGTTCGTGATCGCAGCAAGCGCGCTTGCGTGCTTCATGATCCCACCGAGGAAATACTTGCCACTCTCTGACAGGCCCAGCTCGCCGGTCGGGCTGTCTGATTTTTCGGCGGCAAAGATGTTTGTCTTGGCCTTCGCACCTGGTGCGTCCCAGACCGAAATATGCGCATGGCATCCGTTGCCTGTCAGACCCGGAATGGGCTTGGGCATGAATGTCGCGCGCATCCCGTGCTTTTCGGCGACGGTCTTGGTCATGAACTTGAAGAAGCTGTGCTTGTCGGCTGTGACCAACGCGTCGTCAAAGTCCCAGTTCATCTCCCACTGGCCATTCGCGTCCTCGTGGTCGGACTGGTAGGGGTTCCAACCCAGATCCAGCATGTAGTCGCTGATCTCGCGTATCACCTCGTAGCTGCGCATCATCGCCTGTTGGTCATAGCAGGGCTTGCCCGCCGTATCGAGCGTGTCGGAAATTGCCGCGCCCTCGGGCGTCAGCAGAAAAAACTCGGCCTCGATGCCCGTCTTGACGTACATGCCCTCATCGGCGGCCTCGGCGATGAGCCGGCGCAGCACGTTTCGTGGCGCCTGCGCCACATCCTCGCCTTCCATAACGCAGTTCGAGGCGACCCACGCGATCTCGGGCTTCCACGGCAGCTGGATCACGGAGGAGGGGTCTGGCACGGCCAGCATGTCGGGGTGGGCGGGCGTCAGATCCAGATATGTGGCAAAGCCGGCAAAACCTGCGCCGTCCTCCTGCATGCCCGCGATGGCGCGGGAAGGGACCAGCTTGGCGCGCTGGGCGCCAAAAAGGTCGGTGAAGGAGATCATGAAATACTTGACGCCATTGTCCTTGGCAAACTTGGCCAGATCGGTGGTCATGTTGTTGTGTCCCTGTTGTTTCGTTTCTGGGAGGGTAAAAGCAAAAAAGGCGCAGCGCAGTTCGCGCCGCGCCATCATCGCTTGTCCTCAGTAGCAGGTGCCGGGTTTGCCGGGATACCAGTTGGTGCCGGCCAGCGGGATCTTGGCCATCGCGGCGGCCTCCATCGTCAGCGCGACCAGGTCCTCGGGCTCGAGGTTGTGCAGGTGGTTCTTGCCGCAGGCGCGCGCAATGGTCTGCGCCTCCAGCGTCATCACCTTGAGGAAGTTGTTCAGGCGGCGCCCCCCCTCGATGGGGTCGAACCGCTTCATCAGCTCCGGGTTCTGCGTTGTGATACCGGCTGGGTCGTTGCCCTCGTGCCAGTCGTCATAGGCGCCTGCCGTGGTGCCCAGCTCATTATATTCGGCTTCCCAGCGAGGATCGTTGTCGCCTAGCGCGATTAGCGCTGCCGTACCTATTGCGACAGCATCAGCGCCCAGCGCGAGCGCCTTGGCCGTGTCGGCGCCGCCGCGAATGCCGCCCGAAACGACCAGCTGCACTTCGCGGTGCATGTCCATGTCCTGCAGTGCGCGAACGGCCTCGCCAATGCAGGCAAGGATCGGCTGGCCTACGTTTTCGATGAACACGTCCTGCGTTGCCGCTGTGCCACCTTGCATGCCATCGAGAACGACGACATCTGCCCCAGCTTTGACCGCCAGCATCGTGTCGAAGTAGGGCCGTGCACCGCCAATCTTGACGTAGATTGGCTTTTCCCAAGCGGTAATTTCACGCAGCTCTAGGATCTTGATTTCCAGATCGTCGGGGCCGGTCCAGTCGGGATGGCGGCATGCGCTACGCTGGTCGATGCCCTTGGGCAGGTTGCGCATCATGGCGACGCGGTCACTGATCTTTTGGCCCAACAGCATACCGCCGCCGCCGGGCTTTGCCCCTTGGCCAACGACGATCTCGATGGCGTCGCAGCGGCGAAGATCATCGGGATTCATACCATAGCGCGACGGCAGATATTGATACACCAGTTTGGACGAATGGCCGCGCTCTTCTTCGGTCATGCCGCCATCGCCAGTGGTGGTCGAAGTACCGGCCATGGTCGCGCCGCGCCCCAGCGCCTCTTTGGCTGGACCAGACAGCGCGCCAAAGGACATGCCCGCGATTGTCACTGGAATATCCAGCTCGATTGGCTTTTTGGCAAAGCGGGTGCCAAGGACGACCTTGGTGTCGCACTTCTCGCGATACCCTTCGAGCGGATAGCGCGAAATCGACGCGCCAAGGAATAGCAGATCGTTGAAATGCGGCAGTGACCGCTTGGAGCCGCCCCCGCGAATGTCATAAATGCCCGTGGCCGCCGCGCGGCGGATTTCGGCATTTGTCGGGTTCGAAAAGGTCGCCGATTGGATCGGGACTGTCCGCGGAATATTAGAGTGATCGTCTTTCATGTCAGCCCCTCAATATGCGTTGTCGATGTCGAAGTTATATAGTTTCCGGGCCGAGCCGTAGCGTTTAAAATCTTCGGGCTTGGCGTCGGATTCGCCGCGCTCCAGCAGCTCTTTCAGGATCTCGTTGTGCTCGGGCCGCATCTCTTTTTCGATGCAATCGGCGCCCAGCGATTTGACCGTGCCGCGCACAAACAGGCGCGCTTCATAGATGCTGTCACCCAGCGCATCGCCTGCGTCGCCGCACACGACGAGGTTGCCCGACTGGCCCATGAACGCGCTCATATGGCCGATATTGCCATGCACGATAATGTCGACGCCCTTCATGGAAATGCCGCAGCGCGAGCTGGCATTGCCCTTGATGACCAGCGTGCCGCCGTTTGCGGTAGCACCTGCATACTGGCTGGCGTCACCGTCGACGATCACGATGCCACTCATCATGTTTTCGGCCACACCGGGTCCGGCGGATCCTTTGACTCGGATCGTCGCCTGCTTGTTCATGCCGCCGCAATAATAGCCAGTAGAGCCTTTGACCGTGACCTCGATGGGGGCATCGAGGCCCACGGCAATGGCGTGGCTGCCTTTGGCGTTGACGATCTCCCACGCGGTTTGGTTGGTATCCTTGGTCTGCGATTGCAATGCCGCGTTCAGGTTGCGCAGGCCTTGCGCCTCTAGGTCGAAAGTTTGCATTTACGCGGCCTTCTCGGTTGCGGTGGGTGCGGCGTTATGGCTCCAGAAATAGACGGTCGACGGCTCCGGCTCCCAGACGCGGGCGTAGTCGATGCCCGGCAGGTTCACCAGCGCGCGATACTCTGACCCGAAGGCGACATACTGGTCCGTCTCAGCCATCACGGCCGGCTTGCACGCGATGGGATCGCGCACTACGCCAAAGCCGTCCTTGGTGCCGACGACAAAGGTGAAAAAGCCGTCGAGATCATCAAGGCTCGCTTCGAGTGCTTCGCCCAAAGTCGCGCCGTTCTGCATTTTCCACGTCAGGTAGGCGGCGCCCACCTCGGTGTCGTTCTCTGTCTCGATATGCATGCCCGCCTTGCGCAGCTTGCGGCGCAGGCTGGCGTGATTCGACAACGATCCGTTGTGGACGAGGCACTGATCGCGACCGGTGTTAAATGGGTGCGCGCCCATCGTGGTCACGGCCGATTCGGTCGCCATGCGGGTGTGGCCGATGCCGTGGGTGCCTGTCATCGACGAGATGTCAAAGCGCGTTGCCACATTTTTAGGCAGTCCGACCTCTTTGTAGATCTCCAGCGTCTCACCGGTGCTCATGATGCGCACGTCGGGGCGCAGTTCGGCCAGGACGGTACGCGCGGCGGCGGCCCATGCTGTGTCGATTTCCAGCACCGCGTGAGTGTCTTTGATGCGCATGGCCACGTCCCCGCCCAGCGCCTTATGAAGGTCCTTGTCCAGTCCTTCAAAGTCGCGGTCTGGGGTGTCCGACTGCACTGTCAGCCTAACCTTGCCGCGCGTTTCATTGCCATAAATCGCGATGCCGGCGCTGTCGGGCCCGCGGTCTGTCATGGTTATAAGCATATCAGTCAGCATCTGGCCTAGTTTTGGCTCCAGCGACTTGTCCTTGAGAAAAAGTCCTACGATCCCGCACATGGGTTCTCATCCTTTTGTGATATCGATCCCGAGGCTAGCAGCAAAGCTGGGGCTGCTCAACTACAGAGAAACAAATTTTCATTTAAGGCAAAAGGGGGCGCGACCATGCGCGCCCCCTCCCGTTCGGCCTGCGACGCAGGTTAGTAGCGTTCTAGCGCACGCTCGATCTGTTCGGTGTCGCCCATCTTGCGGGCCTTCTCCAGATGCGCCTTTTCGCGCTGAAACTGGATCAAATGCCATCCCAGCCAGAACACGACGCCGATGACGACCATCAGAACTTCGCTGCCCTGAAAGGGGTAGACAGGTCCGACATCCGCCAGATCGACGGCCCAGCTCTCATATCCAATCGTTGACATTGTTTGCGCTCCTTATGCTCGGGCTTTGGCGGCAAGATGCGCCTTGTCCGCTTCGATGATGTCCGCCTTGGCGGCCTCGTAGGTATCGTGATCCGCGAAATCGAGACCTTGCAGTTCGACCTCCTCGGGGATGCGCAGAACGCCGAACATGCTCTGGATCTTGGCCACGCCCCAGCCCGGCAAGAAACCGAGAACAAGGAACATGATGACTGCGCCGATGGTCTGGCCCAGTGGATTGATCGTGGCATAGCCCTCGAATGGCGATGATGGCGCCCCCCAAAGGATGAAGCCCGCAAGGATCAGGCCAACGACGCCTGCATAGCCGTGAACAGCCACCGCGCCGACTGCATCGTCCAGCTTGAACTTGCGCTCGACCCAGCCGTGAAGGTTGTAAACAATGACGACACCGATGGCGGCGACGATCATGGCCTGAAGCGGATGATAGAGGTCATTGCCGGCAGATGCCGTGATGACGCCGGCAAGCCCGCCCGAGAAGGTCCAGAAGGCATCGCCCTTGGACACCAGATAAGCCGCCATAAGACCGCCCGACAGCGACATCAGGAAGTTGAACGTGATCGCTGACAGCGACGTGGGGGCGAGGTAGATGTTGGTCGCGGTCCATGTAACGCCAGTGATTTGCCCACCAATTGCCTCAGGCGAAATAAGTGGCACGTTGCACGCCGCATAAAAGCCCCAGAAACCGGTGTAGATCAGGAAAATGCCGATCGTCAGAAGCCACGGGTTGTGCGGCGGGATATCTCGTGGCGTGCCGTCGCTGGCGAATTTGCCGATACGCGGCCCCAGCACCATGATGACACCCAAGGCGTAGCCGCCCGCAATGGCGTGGATCACTCCTGACGCGTAGGCATCGTGATAGCCGAGGTATTTCACCATCCAGCCCGCATAATGCCAGCCCCATGCTGCGTCGATGACCCAGAGGACGGAGCCGATCAGCACCGCATGAACCCACAGCGCGGACGATCGGATACGCTCGATCACCGAGCCTGATACGATTGAGGCTGCTGTCCAAGAGAACAGCAGGAATGCGGCCCAGAAGACGCCTGTGATGCGATCGTCCAGATTGGTGCCCATGTTTGGCGACCACGGCGTGTTGGCCGCGCCCGATTCCCAGTCGATGGTGCCGCCGAAGATGTAGAAATTGGGGAATGCCCAATAAATCCACCAGCCAAAGAAGAAAAACGTGACCGTCACCAAAGGGATGATCATGATGTTCTTCATCAAAGTGTGCATATGGTTGCGGCGCCTGCTGGCGCCGACCTCGTACATGCAGAATCCCACATGAATGAGGAACATGAACACGACAGTTACCCAGTAGTAAAACTCGGTAAATATCGTGGTAAGTGCATTCAGATTGCCGTCCACTGTCCAGTCTCCCTATTTTCGATCTTTGTCGATTGGGGGTATTATTTTACCCTTAGTAAATTTTTTTTACCACAAGATCGCCATCTGGCTAGTAGAAAAATGCTCTGGGCTGTAGGTTTGCCTGAATTCGTGTTCGAATCTGGATGCGAATGGGGCCGGTCGCCGTCGCTGCGTTCTTAGGCCAGGTCTGGCGCGGATGTGGGTGGCGGCGCACAATCGTTTGCCAATTAGGGCCGCTTGCACTTTAATCGCTCTGGTCAGGAAACTGCGTTGGATGCTGCTGCACACGAATTACCCGCGAGGAAAATTTTTTGCATGGCATTCTTGCTTTTTGAATGCGTGTCAGGCTCAATACGCGCGATGAATTCGTAAAGCTCAAGCAGCAGGGAACCATTACATGGCAATTATCTGGAGACACTCCGCATTGGCACACCGCCACGCCGAAATCGGCGGTGAGTTGGAGGACTGGAATGGCATGGGGACCGCATGGTTTTACGACCATAGCGAAGAGCGGGGCCGCGCTGACTACGAAAGAGTCCGCACCAAGGCTGGCTTGATGGACGTGTCAGGCCTGAAGAAGGTCCACCTGACCGGGCCGGATGCGGCTCACGTCATCGACCGCACCACCACCCGCAATGTCGAAAAGCTGATGCCGGGCCGCGCCGTGTATGCTGCGATGTTGAATGAGGCCGGTCTCTTTATCGACGACTGCGTTATCTACCGCCTCTCGATCAACACATGGCTGGTTGTGCATGGCACTGGCGCCGGCATGGAATCGATGACGGCGGTGGCTGCAGGCAAAAACGTCGCGATCACCTTCGACGACGATCTGCACGACATCTCGCTGCAAGGCCCAGTTGCGGTCGAGTTTTTGGCCAAGCATGTCGATGGCATCCGCGATCTGGCCTATTTCGGCATTATGCAGACCAAGCTGTTTGGCTGTCCTGTCATGATCTCGCGCACTGGTTACACTGGCGAGCGGGGATACGAGATTTTCTGCCAGAAAAAGCATGTCGTACATCTGTGGGACAACATTTTGTCGGAGGGCAAGGATATGGGTATCGGCCCGGTGCAGTTCAGCACGCTGGACCGTCTGCGCACCGAATCCTACCTGCTGTTCTTTCCGGGCGACAATTCTGAGACGTACCCGCATGAGAACGGCGATCCTGCCGGTGATACGCTGTGGGAACTGGGCCTCGAATTCGTCGTCTCGCCCGGCAAGATTGGTTTTGTCGGCGCCGAGAACCACTATGCGCTGGAGGGCCGCGAGCGGTTCAAGATCTACGGTGTCAAGTTGGACGGCGAGGTGCGCGCAGACGAGGGCGCCGAGCTTTTGCAGGATGGCAAGAAGGTGGGCAACGTGACCTACGGCATGATGTCCTACGTCAACAATCATAACGTTGGCATTGCGCGGATGCCGGTGGCAGCGGCCAAGCCTGGCACCAAACTGACCGTGCGCAACGACGACGGCACCGAAATCGCCGCCGTCGCTGCGGAAATGCCCTTCTACGACAAAGATAAGAAGGTGCGCACAGCCAAGGGCTGAAACTTGCATATTGCCTGCGCGGGGAGTGCCTTGCCGCAGGCCGCAAATAACGATGCAACAGGAGACGATGGCGCACATGTCGAAGTTTGAATTCCCCCCCTCGATAAAGAGCCGTCCTATTTGGGGCTGCCTTGAGGCGCGCGCGGGCAAACATCACCTCATGATCGCGGATGGCGAGGGGGCCGACGCGATCCTGAACATCGCGGCACCCGATCTGATGGCAAAAAGTCACGTCATTTACATCCCCCAAGGCACCGATTGCGCGGCCCGCCTGCACGCGCTCAAGCCCGCCCAATTCTACAAGGGGCCAAGTTATTTGGCGTCATTGCAGCGCATCCGCCGCGTGCTTCAGAATTCGCATATGGGGTTGCAGGTTTATCTGGCCGGCACAGAGGGATTGATGGGCCAGGCGATGCAAGAGGCCGTGACGGCAGGCATCCCGCACACGGCCATCCAAACCGAACACCGCGGATCGGTGGCGCGCCGCATGCAATGCGTGCATTGCAAGGGCATCACCGAGGGTGTTGAGATCGATCCGTTCGTCTGTTCGCATTGCGGGCTTAACTTGTTTGTGCGCGATCACTATTCACGGCGGTTGGCGGCCTATCAGGGCGTGTGTGTCGATGCCGAGGATCCGGGTAACCTGCCCGAGCAAAAGGGGATTTACGAATGAGCGGTGCCACCAAGATAAACGTGCGCGTGTCGGAAATCGTCCCGCTGAACGAGCTGGTGACGCGCTTCAAGTTTGAGCGCACGGATGGTGGGCAATTGCCTACCTTCTCGGGGGGCGCCCATACAGTGGTCGAAATGAAAGACGAGGATCGCACCCGCCTTAATCCCTACTCGTTGATGTCCGATCCGGCCGACCGCAGCGCCTACACCATATCGGTGCGGCGCGACGACGAAGGGCGGGGCGGCTCGCTGTTTCTGCACCAAAAGGTCAAGGTCGGGGACGAGATGGTTCTATCGAACCCGGTCAATCTCTTCAGCCTCGACTTGCGCGCAAAAAAGCATCTGATGATCGCGGGCGGCATCGGCATTACGCCGTTCCTGGCCCAGATCAAGCAGCTGGACCGCAACCACGGCAACTGGGAGCTGCACTATGCTGCCCGCAGCGAGGATCTGGCCAGTTACGCGCGCGAATTGAAATCCGAGCATCCCAATGACGTGCATGTCTATTATGACGTCAAAGGCGAGGCCATTAACCTTCAGCATCTGTTGGATGGTCAGCCCCTCGGCACGCATATCTATATCTGCGGCCCTAAGGGCATGATTAATTGGGTGCGCGGGACTGCCAAAGAGCTGGGCTGGCCCCGCGAGGCTGTACATTACGAGGAATTCCTCGCGCCTAAGCCCGGTAAACCTTTTGAGGTTAAGCTAGCCGTATCGAACAAGGTGATCGAGGTCAGCGAGAATGAGAGCCTCTTGGAGGCGATCGAGCGGGCAGGGGTGGATGCGCCCTATCTGTGCCGTGGCGGTGCCTGCGGGCAATGCGAGACGGATGTGCTGGAATGCGACGGCAAGATCGTCCATCGGGACCACTGGCTCGACCCAGAAGAGCACGCCTCAAACAAAAAGATCATGCCTTGTGTCAGCCGCTTTACCGGTAAGATGCTGGTGCTGGACCGCTGATACTCAGGCTCCGGCCCAAGGCTGAACAGCCTTTGGGCGAAGGGCGGTAGGGAGAGACGACATGACGATCCAATTCAACGACGAGACGTTTCGCGACGATTATTCGTTCCGTAACTCCGCTTGGGCGATCAAGCGGTTTCCGTTCCCCTTTGACAAAGACGATTACATGTATTCGGTCAACATGGAGCCGCATGCAGGCGGCCGCGAAGGATCGGTCTTCGACAACCGGTTCGACGTGGACGAGCATTACGTCGCTGAGATGCGCGACCGCGCTATGGTGCTGGATCAGGACCCGCTGCGCTGCCAGTCATTGCCACATATGACGCTGGCGGGTTGGGATCTGCTTGAGCTGATCATGGAGGCCAAGTCCGAGGATTATCCGGACCTTTTTGAGCTGCACCGCGACGGAGATAAATGGCGCTGGATCAACAAGCCTATGGGCATCGACGACACGTTCACCTTTCTGGATGAAACCACGCTACCCTACGGCCCGATGGAGTATATTACCCGCCAGACCCAAGGCGATTTTGCCGTGCTGGACCAGCGCGACGACAATCTGTGGATGGATGCCGGGATGATTACGACGCAGGCAGACTGGAGTCTTGATTTCGATATCGGCATGAACTTTTTCGAGTGGCACGCGCCGGTGCCGCTGGCACATGAAAAGGGCATCTTTGTCCGGGCGCTGAAGTATCTGCTGAATATCCAGCAGGGCAGTCCCGCACGGCGGCTGAACTGGACAATGACGGTTAATCCACTTTTGGATACCAGCCCCGAGAACTACCATAAATGGGGCGTACAGAAGACCACGCTGACGCCCGAAAACCTCGGGTCGAAGCAGCATTTGCGGGTAGAGTTGCAGACGTTCTTTCGCCTGCCGCGCTCAAACGCGATGGTGTTTCCGATCCGGTGCTACCTGTGTGCGTTTCAGGATTTGATGAGCGTGCCTAAATGGGGCCGCCGCCTGCACCGCGTGATCCGCGATCTGCCGGAGGAGTTGCCAGTCTACAAGGGCTTTGCGGCGAACCGGCCCATGATGCTGGACTACCTGTCGAAATTTGACGACGGGCTGCCGACCTCGCCGGGCATCTGGCCCGAGGTAAAGACAGAGCCTGCGTTGCAGATGTGAGAAAAATGCCGCCCCAGACCTGCATCCGGAGCGAGGAGTGATACTACATCGTGCGAAGATACTGCATTGCCCGACTAAAGCGTTTCGTGAAAAACTTAAATCACTAGTTTTTGCGAAACGCATGCAACATCTGAATGTAGCGCGCGTTTCGCCTTAAGTGAGTACATTAAGTTTAAGGCGAAACGCGTTAGCACGGTGCTAAAGTCAAGCGCTCTGCGGATAGCAGATGATAGACAGGTATTTGCACGGGAGCGTCACCAGTCGCTCAGGCCCGTGCGGCGCATCGGCGTCAAAGAACAGCGTATCGCCCGGCAGCAGCGACACCACCTCGTCGCCGTGGCGGTAATCCACGGCGCCTTCCAGCATATAGATCGTCTCAATCCCACCATGTTGAAATGTGGGAAAAACGTCAGATTCGGTGCTGAGCGTGATAAGATATGGCTCTACGATTACGCCCGATCCGTTCGACCCGATATGGCCGAGCAGGTTATATTGATGCCCCGCACGCGTACCCGCGCGCTCCAGCTCCACGCCCATTCCGCTCTTGGTATGCACGAACTCGCGGGTTTCCTCGAAGCGGCGAAAAAACCCGGTGATCGGCACACGCAGCGCATTGGCCAACGTTTGCAGTGTCGTCAGCGAGGGTGAGGTATTGCCGTTCTCGATCTTGGACAGCATGCCGATGCTGAGACCAGTCTTGGTCGACAGCTCGGCTACGGTGATCTCTTGTTTGCGGCGATGCGCGCGCAGTTCGAGGCCTATGGCGATCTCCAGCACATTCTCGCGGTCGTCGCGGGGTGCGCGGTGCGGATCTTGGGTCAGGCGAGCCGCTTGGATACGCGTGATCTTTTCGACAGTCATCTGGCATCCTGTTTTTATCGGGGTCTGGGCCATGGCGGCAAGCGGTGCAAGCTGATGACCCGCCCGATGCCTGCCGCACATGCACCGAGAATGATTAACTTTCACTCACAGGGCAATATTATTTATTGCCATTAAAATTCTCGGTCGCGTGTGCGAGGCGGATTGCATTCGCGTCTGTAGACGGTTTGCTGAACCTGAGAATGACAGACACGTCGGCGGACAAAAAAATTGACGCGAGGTGAGAATGTGTAGGGATAACATAGACAAGCAGATGCAAACGGTCGGGCAAGAGAGCCGTGCAATTCACTAAATCCATAATCGCAGTGCAGGAGAATCCTAATGCGCCGGGGTCAGCGCCGCAACAACTGGGGGATTAGAATGAAAAAGACGCAAGCGGGCCTTCAGGCCGTCTTGGCAACAGACGGTGCCGATCCGATCGTAATTCTGATCAATAACTGATCATCTCAGATCGTGATATCCAACGTAATGGGGCGATTTTTCAATCAATGAGCAACAATGTTGAATACGTGACCGTGCGATGCGCAGGCCGTCCACGAATCGATTCGTCTGGGCGACGTGTCCCTGCAGATTGAGATGTGGGAAGGCACAGCACAAACTGTCCCTTGAGGCTGAACTAGAGAAGTGCGGCATCATTGATGTGGGCTTCCATGCCGCCGTCACGCGCGAGGATTGGTTGTATCCGATGTGGACCAAGGAAGCCTGCTCCAACCCCGTTGCGCGCTATGATTGCGGCAACCCTGCTGAGGGCTATCTTAAAAAAGGCGGTTTGGGACTGGATGCCGGACACGTGGCCAGCAGCCTATGATGTGCTGACTAACGTGCCGTTCAGTAACGCCCCGATCGCCGATATGGCCCGTCTGGTTGATGTAGAGGCACTGGAGCCGGACGAGGCTGTTGCCGAATGGCTGGAGGTCAATCAGGACGTGTGGCAGGGCTGTGTCACCTGATCTAGGCCGATGGAGAATCGCGCGCCATGCCCCCGCCCGGCAGTTTTGGGCGGGGGCATGGATCATTTCCGCGTGATGCTCTATTGGTTGCACACGGCATGCATGATGAAGTTTTACTCACTCGCGGGGCACCTTTTTGCCGTGCATTTTTTCTGCCACCGCTGCAAACTGCACAGCGGTTGACCGAAAAAAGCTGTAATGGCAGTGACATGCTCGATTTTACGTCAACTCGATCCATCCAAAGCACCCGCGCGGGCAAAAGAAAAAAACTTGACCCGTAGGAAAGTCGTGCGAGGATAGCAGGACGCCGCGCTGATCCACCAAGAGCCGCGGATTATTGAACTATTGATTATGGCACCGGCACAGCCGGTGCAGAAACAAGCGGCGCCGATAGACCGCGACAACCGGGAGATATCTATGAAAAGAACGCAAACGGCCATGTTGGCCGCACTGACTGTATTTGCCCCAATGGCCGCCTTGGCTGAGGACAGCACTGACCCTATCGTCATCCCGATCCATAACTGGTCGTCTCAGATCGTCATGTCGAACGTCGTCGGCCAGATCTTGGAAGAGCAGGGGGCGTATGTTGAATACGTCACGACCGATAGTCAGGCCGTTTACGAATCAATCCGCCTTGGCGACGTCACGCTGGAGATGGAAGTATGGGAGGGCGCGTTTGGCGCATCGTTCCGTGCTGCTTTGGAAAAGGGCGGTATCGTCGATGTCGGCGACCATGATGCGGTCACGCGCGAGGATTGGTGGTACCCGATGTGGACCAAAGATGCGTGCCCAGGCCTGCCCAGCTGGGAGGCGCTTAATGACTGCGCCGAGTTGTTTGCCACGGTGGAAACGGGTGACAAGGGCCGCTATCTGGATGGCCCCGTCGACTGGCTCAAGCACGGCAAGGAGCGTGTCGAGGCGCTGGACATGAACTTTACAGTCATCAATGCCGGATCGGCCGCAGCCCTGTGGGCAACAATCGGCGCCGCCGAGGCTGACAAGACGCCCATCGTGGTCTTTAACTGGACGCCCAACTTTGCCGAGGCCGTCTGGCCCGGCGAATTCGTCGAATTCCCCGCGTGGGAGGATGGCTGTGACAAGGATCCTGCCGTCGGGCCGAATCCCGACGCCCTCTATGATTGCGGCAACCCAGCGGACGGTTATCTGAAGAAGGCCGCATGGGACGGAATGGAAGCGAAGTGGCCGGCGGCCTATGCGACGCTGGAGAAGATCTCCTTCAACAACCCGCAGATCGCCCAAATGGCCAAGCTGGTCGACATTGAGGAGCTGGAACCCCAAGAGGCCGCGGCCGAGTGGCTTGAGGCGAACAAGGACGTATGGCAAGGCTGGATTAACTGATCCACGCCCTGGACTGACCCTTTATCAGGCCCCGCCCGATCGGATCGGACGGGGCCGACTTGCCATCAGGATGGACCATGATTCAGCAAACGTCAGTGAAACAAAAGACACCCGTAATTTCTTGCCAAAACGCTTGGAAGCTTTTTGGCCGGGATCCCAAAGCCTACCTCGCCGCCATGCCCGCCGGGCGCGACTACGAGGAAATACGCGCCGACGGCTATATCGCCGGTGTCAAGGATGTCAGCATCGAGGTGCATCGCGGCGAAATGCTGGTCGTGATGGGTCTGTCAGGGTCTGGCAAATCCACGCTGGTGCGCTGTTTCTCGCGCCTGCATGACATTACTGGCGGCACCATTACTGTCGAAGGGCAGGACATCATGTCGCTGTCCGAAAAGGAGTTGATCGAGCTGCGCCGGTCCAAGATGGGCATGGTGTTTCAGTCATTCGGCCTATTACCGCATCGCACCGTGCTTGAAAACATCGCCTTCCCGTTGGAAATGCGTGGCCAGGACCGCTATCAGCGCCGTGAGCGCGCGATGGAGGTCATCAAGCTGGTTGGGCTGGAAGGCCGCGAGGATTATTTCCCGCGCGAGTTGTCCGGCGGCCAACAGCAGCGCGTCGGCATCGCGCGTTCCCTCGCCATCGAGCCTGACATTTGGTTCTTGGACGAGCCCTTTGGCGCGCTGGACCCTCTGATCCGCCGCGAGATGCAGGATGAATTTCTGCGCCTTCAGGGGATGCTGTCCAAGACTATCGTTTTTATCACTCACGACTTCGACGAGGCGCTGCGCCTCGCTGATCGGATCGCGATCATGAAGGACGGCGCAGTTCAGCAGTGCGACACCCCTGACCAGATCGTGCTGCATCCGGCCACCGAATACGTGCGCAAATTTACCGAGGATATCGACAAATCCCGCGTCGTTCATGCCAGCGTTCTGGCCAAAACTGATATCACGGGTACTGGCGAGCCTGTGGATGCCGGCATCACCGTGCACAAAATGGCCCAGCTGTTGGTGCAGGACACCCGCGCGGCAATCCCAGTGGCGCGGGATGGCAAGGTGATCGGAGCGTTCCGCCGCACTGACGCGCTGGAAATCCTCGTGGGGGCTAACTGATGGTCGCGGTCGCCACCAATGTCGCCCCAGAGCGGACGTTTACTCGCCCGCGCACCGCGCTGCTGTTGGTTGGGGCCGCGATCCTGATGACATTGCTGCAATACTCGGGCCTGCTGCCCGCTGTGCTGCATCGCCTGCCCGAGGCGTGGGTTCCCCCCTTCGCCGCTTGGCTGGATACAGGGTTCAACTTCATCAAGGATGATCTGGGCCTACTTACCTTTACCCGCTTTCTGACCAGCGGCCTTGAGTGGGTGCTGGACGTCACTGCCAATCTCTTCTTTGGGCAGCGCCGCTGGCCCTATCTTGGGCCGATCCCTTGGACGGCTATAGCGGCCGTCGCCGCTGTCACGGGCTACTACCTCGGCGGGTGGCGTATGGCACTGTTGGGCGGAGGCGTTTTCGTCTGGACAGCCCTCATCGGCCAATGGACCATCGCGATGCAAACCGCGTCGGTTCTGGTCGTCGCGGCGCCGCTGGCCTTTATTATCGGCCTCAGCCTAGGCATCGCCGCATGGAAATACGCGTGGGTCGACCGCACGATCAAGCCGGTGCTGTCGGTGCTGCAAACGCTGCCGTTTTTCACCTACCTTCTACCGGCCGTCATCTTCTTCAAGGTTGGGCCGACAGCCGGCGCTGTCGCCACCACGATTTACGCCATCCCGCCGATGGTCCTGATGACCACGCTGGGCTTGCAAAAGGTGCCGGCCGAGGTGGTCGAGGCCGGCCACATGAGCGGATGCAGCCGGTGGCAACTGCTCCGCCACGTCTATCTACCGTCTGCGCGGACCGAAATCCTAGTTGGCGTCAATCAGGTCATCATGCTGAGCCTCGCGATGGTCGTTCTGACCGCATTTATTGGAATGCCCGGCCTTGGTGCCAAGCTGCTGGCGATGATGGGTTCATTCAAACTGGGTCGCTCCTTCGAGATCGGCGTTACCATCGTGCTGCTTGCCGTCATGCTGGACCGCATGTCCAAGGCATGGGCGCTGAAGCAGCCCGAACATTTTGAGCGCGGCACACCGTGGTGGAAGCGGCACATCCTGCTGCTGACGGGACTTGGCGCATTCATCTTCTTTTGTATCGTGGGCCAGTTTGTTGAGGTCGCGACCGATATTGGGCGCAAGCAGAACTTCAGTCAGGGCAGGGAAATCGACGACCTGATGAAGAATTTTCTTGCGCTGGACGTGGTGAACGCGATCACCGGCAGCATCCGGTATTTCGTGAACGTCAAGGTTCTGATCCCGTTCCGTAACTTTCTGCTAAGTATTCCGACGCCCGCGCTGATCCTGTTGATCTCGGCCTTTGCATTGTGGCTGGGCGGGCGGCGACAGGCGTTGCTGGCCGCGCTCTTCTTTGGGCTGATTGCGCTGTCGGGCTGGTGGGATCGGTCGGTCATCACGCTGTATTCGGTGATCTCAGCGGTGACGCTGGCGATGCTGTTCGGCCTGCCGCTTGGCATTACGGCGGCGCGCAGCGACAAGTGGTCGCGCCGCGTGCTGCTGGCCTGTGACACGGCGCAGACATTTCCCAGCTTCATCTACCTTATTCCGGCGATCATGTTGTTTGGTATCACCGATGTGGCGGTTGTCTTCTCGATCCTTATCTTTGCGATGGTGCCGCTGACGCGCTACACTATAGAGGGCTTGCGCACCGTCCCGCTTGAAATGCTGGAAGCGGCCGATATGTCAGGCGCAACGCGCAGGCAGAAGCTGTGGAAGGTGCAATTGCCACTAGCCCTGCCAACAATGGCCGTCGGCTTTAATCAGGCGATCATGTTCGCATTCTTCATGGTCATCATTGCGGCTTTCATCGGCACGCAGGATCTGGGGCAGGAACTCCAGCGCACTCTGGCGGGCACTGATATGGGCAAAAACTTTGTGTTGGGCATCTGCGTGTCGCTGATGGCGCTGACCTTTGATCTGACGATCCTGAAATGGGCGAGTGATCAAAAACGGGCGCTGGGTCTAGGCGAGTAGACCGTCAGGCCGGGTCGCTAGCGACGCGATTTGACGGCGACTCCGTCGTCTAACATCAACGACGGATGTCTCTGAAGAGAGGGGCTGTGATGCACGATCACCATGACCATGACTATGACGCCGAAGAGAGCGGCATCGCCCTGCGCGTCAAGGCGCTGGAGCAGATCCTGACTGACAAGGGTCTGGTCGATCCGGGTGCGCTGGATGCCTTTGTCGAGCTATTCGAGAACCGCATCGGCCCGCAATGCGGGGCCGCCGTCGTTGCCCGCGCCTGGAGCGATGAGGGCTACAAGGCGCGCCTGCTGGACGATAGCTCTGCCGCGATTGCCGAGCTGGGTCTGGGCGGGTTGCAGGGCGAAAACCTCGTGGTGCTCGAGAATACGGACGAGGTGCATAACGTTGTCGTTTGCACGCTGTGCTCTTGCTATCCGTGGCCTGTGCTGGGTCTGCCGCCTCGCTGGTACAAAAGCGCTCCGTACCGGTCCCGCGTGGTGCGCGAGCCGCGCGCTGTGCTGGCCGAATTTGGCACCGTACTTCCGGAGGACCGCCGCATCCGTGTTTGGGATTCCAGCGCTGAGATCCGATATATGGTGCTGCCGCAGCGGCCTGCGGGAACGGCTGGCATGGACGAGGCTGCGCTGGCCGGCATCGTCACGCGCGATGGCATGATCGGGACGGCACCGCTGTGAACGGTGCGCATGACATGGGCGGTATGCATGGCTTTGGCCCGGTGTGCCGCGCACCGAATGAAGCGGTATTTCATGCCGAATGGGAGCGCCGGATGTTCGGCATTGCCGCGGCGGTGCCATATGCCGTGCCCCTTGGCGACGACCATCTGCGCCGCAATATCGAGCGTATTCCTGCTCATGAATATCTGGCCGTGCCCTATTACGAGCTGTGGTTTCGCTCAATCAGCGGGCTCTTGATCGAACAGGGGGCCATCACGGAGGATGAGTTGGCCCGCGGCACCGCCGCTTTTGCGCCCCTCTCGCAGGATGCCGTGCGCCCCAGTGGCGTCGCGCAGGCTGTGCGCGACGGTGCGTCTGCCCGCGCCGAGGTCTCGGACGTGCCGCAGCGCCTGGCGCCCGGCGATATCGTGCGCGTTAGCAATGACCATCCGGCCTATCACACACGCGTACCGCGCTATGTGCGGGGCTGTGTCGGGCGGGTGATGATAGATCACGGCATCTTTGATTTCCCGGACACCAAAGCGCAGGATGCAGGCGCCTGCCCGCAGCACTGCTATAGCGTTGAGTTTACCGCGTCCGAGATTTGGGGCGCGGACGGTGACCCCACATCGACCCTCGCCGTCGACCTGTGGGAAAGCCACCTGACCCCGGCAGAGGAGACCGCGCCATGTTGAACCCGTCGCAGGTCGCCGCACGTGCGGGCAGCCCACAGGATGCGGGTGAGCCAGTTTTTACAACCCCGTGGGAGGCGCGCATCTTTGCGATCACCGCACATCTGGCCGAGAATGCGGCAGTCGAATGGGACGATTTTCGGGACGACTTGATCATGCGGATAGCCAGCGGCGACGCGCCTGAGGGCGATGGCACCGATTATTATCGCGCATGGCTGGCCGCGACCGAGGATCTCTTGGCGCGCCTTGGCACTTGCGCCCCTGGAGAGCTTGAGGCGCGCATTCACGCGCTGGCCCATCCGGATGCGGCGGGCAAGTTGAGCCCGACGGGCCACACGGCGGCGCCGGTCTCCGAAGGCTAGTCCGCGCAAAACGCCGCTGTCAGCGCCCCCCATTGTCGCTGAGTGATGTCTTGGGGCCGTGCGGTCAACCATGGCGCAGTGCCGGGCCGCAGGCTGTCCGCGCCTGCGCGCATCAACCGCCCAGCCGCCAGCACATCGCCGCAAAGAGGGAGCGATGCCAGCAGCAGACCCGCGCCTGCTTCGGCGGCGGCGATGCCCGCGCCCATGCTATCGACGCGCAGTATGGTGGCGCTGGATAATGCGGCGCCGTCCCAGTCGGACCAACTCGCGCGTGGCCCGGTCACATGGATGCGGGGCAGGGCGGCGGCATCGCCGCTGGCCAGCAGGGCAGGGGTGGCGACGGGCGCCAACTCTTCGTCAAATAGCTGCGCGACGCGCAGGCCCGGCCACACCCCGGCGCCATAGCGCACCACCGCGCCCCGGCGCCTCATCCGCCTCGACCATCAGCGTCTTGAAATTGAGGCTGGCCTTGGCCTCCAACTTGGGTAGGCGCGGCATCAGCCAGCAGCGCGTGATCGACGCGCTGGCTACGATGGTCAACCGCTGCGCGCGGGTGCTGAAAATGTCCTGCGCGCTTTGCTGTAGCAGCGTCAGCGCCTCGCTGGCGTGGGGCAGCCATGCCTCGGCGGGCGCTGTCATGGTCACGCCGCGCGCGCCGCGCTGAAACAGGCGCGCGCCCAACCGCCCCTCCAGATTGGCGATGCGCTGGCTGATCGCGGCCTGCGTCAGCCCCGTTTCGGCGGCGGCAGCGGTAAAGCTGCCCAGCCGTCCCGCCGCCTCGAACGCGCGTACCCAGTCCAGCGGGATACCATCGAGTGATTTTTTAGACATAAGAATATCCACCTCTCAGGCCCAGATATTACCTGTTGAGTTTATGTCTTCCTCTGACACATTAGCAAGCGAATGATGCCCAATCAGCCCTTTGGAGTCGCGCCAATGTTGCATGCCACCCTATCGCCCGACGGCGATATCGTCACACTTAGCAGTGGCGGCACCTCCACCCGCTTTCACGCCATATGGCTACGCGATAACGCCTGGGACGCCGCGACGCGCGCGTCCGGTAATGGGCAGCGCCTGCTTGCCTTGCGCGATATCGACGAAAGCCTGCATATCACCGCGGCCCACATTGCGGATGGCCAGTTGCACCTGACCTTTGCGCCCGAAGACCGCAGCATCGCCTACGACCCAGTGTGGCTGATGGCGCACAGCTATGACCGCGCGCAGGACTGCGCGCCCGGCTGGTTGGCAGATGGCGCTGAGGCGTGGGATGCGTCGCTGATGGATCGCGTTCCCACCGGTGATTTCGCCGCCGTGAAGCGCGACCCGGAGGCGCGCTGTGACTGGCTGGCTCAGATTGCGCGCTACGGCTTTGCCAAGTTGGAGAATGGCCCCGTTGAAGATGGCGCGCTGTTTGAAGTCGTCGATTTTTTCGGCCATGTGCGCCGCACTAACTATGGCGAAAAGTTTGAGGTGCGCACAGAGGTGAACCCGACCAATCTGGCCTATACCGGGCTGGGATTGCAGGCCCATACCGATAACCCTTACCGCGACCCAGTGCCGACGGTTCAGGTGCTCTATTGCCTCGAATCCACTGCCGCAGGCGGTGAGAACATGGTCGTCGACGGATTTTCCGCTGCGCGCCGCCTCAGGGCTGAGAGCCCCGAATGGTTCGACGTTCTCAGCCAGCATTGCGCGCAGTTCGAATACGCGGGTGAGGCGGGTGTGCGCCTCGCGTCGCGCCGCCCGATGATCGAGCTGGACCCGGATGGCGCCCTGCGCGCTTTGCGCTTCAATAACCGCTCGGCTGCCGCGTTCACCGACGTGCCATTTGACGTGATGCCCAGCTACTACGCTGCGCATCGGCGGCTGGGCCAGATCATCGACGATCCAGCGATGGAGGTGTCGTTCCGTCTGAACCCCGGCGAGAGTTTCCTTGTCGACAACACCCGCGTACTGCATGCGCGCAAGGGATATTCTGGCGCTGGCACCCGCTTGTTTCAAGGCTGCTACGCCGATATGGATGGTGTCCGCTCCACCCTTGCCGCGCTACGATCCCCGGCGCAGGAGGTCGCAGAATGACTGATAAACTGTCCCCCCAGTTGACCCCCCAAACTATCGTGCCGTTCCTCGCGGGCATCTTTGAGCGGCGCGGCGGCGAGGAGTATCTGGGCGAGCCTGTGACGATGGCCGAGCATATGCTGCAAGGCGCCGCGTTAGCCGAAAAAGGTGGCCTGCCCGAGAGGATCATCGTCGCCGCCCTGCTGCATGATATTGGCCATTTCACATCCGAATTCGGCACGTATCATCCCGATGACACCCATGATCGCCACCATGAGGAGGCGGGCGCCGCCGTGCTAGAGGCATTTTTTCCGGTCATCGTGACGGATTGCGTGCGCTATCACGTGGCCGCCAAGCGGTACCTCTGCGCGACCAAACCTGACTATCTGGGCCGTTTGTCAGCGGCATCGGTTCATTCGTTAAACCTTCAGGGCGGGCCGATGGATATCGGGGAGGTTGCCGAGTTCGAGCGCAATCCGAATGTCGCCGAGATCGTGCAGGTCCGCTATCTGGACGATGCGGGCAAGCATGCGGACATGGAAACGCCCGGCTTTGCGCATTACGCACCGATGGTGCAGCGCGTCGTTGATGCGCATTGCGGGGTTTCCTGATAGGCATTGGGTCGAGCGGCACCGCCGCTTGACCCGTCCCAACACTCGCGGCGTGTTTCTCCGTAGGGGGCGCCCGGCGCTACGTTGCATCCAAGATACCGCGCCATCTGTCCGGCAAGATGCACTTGATCCGGTTGCCGGATCAGGTCAAGTTATCTGTGGGCGGCATTTGAGCGGGAATTGCGCGGTATCGCGCGCTATGCACAGCAACCCGCCGTCCCGAATAATGGTCTACTACGCATAAAGGGCCGGTAAGCCGGGCGTGCGTGCCTGATCTCTTGGGGGGTGGCGGCGTCATGACAGTTTACCTTGGGCTGGCCATTCTAATGGCTTTCACGGCATATTCTTTGCTGAACAAGGCGATTGATCGGACGGTTCTGACCCTTCCGATGCTGTTTTCTGGGACCGGTTGGCTGCTGTCCGCACCGCTGCACACCTACGTTGAGCCGGCGTCGATCGAGGGCGGCAAGTTGTTGCTGGGCGAGATTACATTGATCCTCGTCCTCTTTTCGGATGCCAGCCGTGTCCGGTTTAATCGTCTGTCGCTATCATGGACGATCCCGGCGCGGATGCTGGTGATCGGGATGCCCCTCACCGTCGCTCTGGGCACGACGATCGTCTATTGGGTCAATCCGACCACCGGGCTGGCGATGGCCTTGCTGACCGCTGCTGTTCTGACGCCGACCGATGCTGCACTAGGCCAATCGGTGGTCAGCAGTCCCGATGTTCCCGAGCGTTTGGCCCAAACGATAAATGTCGAAAGCGGCCTGAACGATGGGCTGGTCCTACCTTTCGTGCTGTTCGGTGCCATTCTCGCATCGACCGCTGTGGGAGATTCCTCTCAAACAGGTGGGCTGGCCTTTGAGGCGATCCGCGAGATCGTTTTGGGGCCGGTCGCTGGAATTGCCGTAGGCTGGTTTCTGGCCAAGCTCCTCGACAAGGTGCAGGAACGCGATTTGAATAACGAAGCGGGCTCTGGCGTCGTATTTTTATGTGCGGCGTTCATGTCGTATCTGCTTTCATCAAGCATTGGCGGCAACGGGTTCATCGCGGCATTTGTCGGAGGCATGGTGTTTGGCAACACATACCGGCACAACATACGCTTTATCACCGAGTTCATGGACGGCGCAGGCCAGTTGCTGACTATGGCGGCCTTTCTTCTGTTCGGAGCGTTTCTTCTCCCCCTCGGACTGGCGTTCGCTCAACCCATCACGGTTGTTCTGGCCCTACTTTTTCTGACGGTTGTGCGGATGCTGCCGATATTCGTCTCGCTGACCGGATCGGGACTGAACACATGCGAAAAGCTGTTCCTGGGGTGGTTTGGGCCGCGCGGCATCGCCTCGATCCTGTTCACGATGATTATTATCGACGATTTCGATTTTCCGAACGAGGCCGACCTGCTGGCATGTGTGTCGTTGACGGTGGGTCTGTCGATCCTGTTACATGGCCTGTCTGCGATGTTTTTGGCCAGCCGGATTACCGGATGGACGGCGAAACCCGATAGCTGACGGAGGCGGCGTTCCCGCGACGCCGAGGCATTCCGCTAGCCACCACGCGTCGATCCTTGCGTTCTGGAGGGATGAGATCCTGTCGCAGCCTGCAAGCGATTGTTTTACGGGCGGCCGTCCATGAGAGCGCCGCCGTCCTAGCGCTATCTCATCTTGGCGCTCATAGCGGATGCAGAGGATGCAATCTGCGGCATGTATCGCAACCGGTGGTTCGGTCGCAGTGCTATAGAACCCGTAAACTACAGGAGCCCAGCAATCTCAATGAGATAGGATGGTGCTGTGAGCAAAGGGCTGAACTCTCATCACATGCACATAATTCAATGGGTTCGCAAATAGTGCTTCCTCAACTTTTCCACTGATCGAGTCCCCGCCACAGCCTCGAGGAGACCTGGTGCGGTCAAATCTATCTGCCGCATTAAGATGCTTGGGGCACCTGACCACGCCGCGCTCTGGGACGTCAGAGACGGATGCGGCCTGAGGGACTAAGGATGCAAATTTTGTCCCCCTCGAAGACCGCGGTGTTTGTCAAAGGTGTTGTCCGCCGACTTCATGCGGCGTCTCTTATTTCATCGACGCGGGATTTGCGTTCAGGGTTGGGCCAAACGGGTCCGGCTGGTTGACAGATACGGGTTTTGCCTGACCAGCGTTCCAGTTTTTGCGCCCGTGCATTTGCATAGAGAATGGTGCGGCTGGCGAGCGTTGCGCGATCATGGCCCGCGTGGCGCGCATTCAGCGTGACGAAGCGGATGGCGCTGTGGAGGTGCTCGCCGTTGTACCAACCGACGAAGGTTTGCACCCAAGGTTGAGCACCGGCCTTGGTGGCAAAGCCCTTGGTTGGCCATTCCGGGCGATACTTGCCGGTTCGGAATAAAACCTCAGAGAAAGGGTGTCGGTGCTGACGCGAGGGCGGCTGTAGGAGGCCGTGATCCCCAACTTTTCCATCGTCACCGTCA
>Ga0307933_1000206_pt1 | contig 57310 bp, 49 predicted proteins | sample OrgLakmetageno88_FD_201811 | JGI IMG/M metagenome (GOLD analysis project Ga0307933, IMG submission 201811) | Saline water microbial communities from Organic Lake, Antarctica - #88 | ecosystem: Environmental > Aquatic > Non-marine Saline and Alkaline > Saline | place: Antarctica: Organic Lake...
GGTGTGACACAGCCCCGTGGCCTTGATCTCCACCAGAACCTCGCCCGCCCTCGGGCCGTCCAGCTCCACATCCATGACCTCGAGCGGTTTCCCGGCCTCCACCGCGACGGCAGCACGTGTGCGCATGCAACTTCCTTTTCACTTCCAACGTCCGCTTGCACAATTCGCTACTCTTCGAATTGCACGGCTTGAGGTTCACTATGCGTGCCGTCTGTCGGTCCGGACAATTACTACATTGGTGGGTATTGGGTTCGGCGTCCGGCGCGCGCATGGTCATCGGGACGATCAAGACAGGTCACGAGATAGCGAAAGCGGGACATATGCAACGTTCGAAAACACTGGGATACGCCCTCGGCCTGGCGCTATTGGCGGTTCCGCTGCAGGCAGCCGATTTTTCCGATCCGACATGGCCGTGCATCCAGCGCAAGGTAGATGAGTTGTCGCTCGGGCTGATGTGGACGCACCCCGTGCCCGAAGAGACCGCCTCGGACGCCGACACACGCCGCGAGGTCAACAGGCTGGCTGCCAAGCTGGCGCTGCGTCGGCTGGAGGTCGAGGAACTTCGCCCCGAGATAGAGAGCTTCGCCGCCCGGCATGACGGATCGCCCGACGCGCTTGGCCGTGTGTTCGCGCGCGTGTTCAAAACGTTATCCACACGGCGCACCAGGGTCATATCGGGTATCGATAATTTCTCGCTGAACCAGATCGACCTCAGCCAACGGATCGAGGCCGCGCAGACCGAGATGGTCATGGAGATGGACTCCGACGCGCCAGACCAAGAGCGCATCGGTGCGCTCGAGGAGCAGCTCGAGTGGGATCAGCTTATCTACTCGGACCGGCAGAGCACGATTACCTATCTGTGCGAAACTCCCACGCTGATCGAACAACGGCTCTATTCCCTGTCGCAGATCTTACGCCAGCAGATCACCGAATCGGGCTGAGCGTCGGGTTGAGCCGCCTTACTCCCATTCCATCTCGGTGAAGGCCACCGTGACGTTGCGCGGGTTGTATACGTCGAAAAGCGCCCAATCCGCCGCCGCGCCCCGTGCCACGCTGCCTAATGCATCAGATAGCCGCGCACCCGCGTCGAGCGCGTCGCGCGTGTCACGTTCCAGCATGTCCAGATAGCGCATGAGCGGTTCCGCACCCTCGGGCCATGGAAGCGTTGAGGCGCCATGGCCGGGAACCACGCTCGCGAAATCCATGCCTTGCAGATCCGCCAGCACCGCGCGCCAGCCGCGCAGACTGCCATCTAGAGCCGGCACGTGGCGGTCGAATACGAGATCGCCTGCAAACAGTGTTCGCGTCTGGCGGTCCACCACCGTCAGGTCATTTCCGGTATGCGCTACCGGCCATGCGCGCAACGCCAGCACCCGCCCTCCAAGGTCGATCTCGGCCCGCTCGGTGACAGCATCGGTCAGACGTGGCACAGCGACATCCACGAAGGCTGCACCATCGATGGCCGCACGCAGGCTTTCAAGGTAATCGGACTGACGATCTGCCAACGCACGCGGCAGGCCCGCATGCCCCCAGATCCGCGCACCGGCGCGAGCGAACACGCCCGTGCCGAAGACATGATCGGGGTGCATATGCGTCAGGATCACATGTCGCACCGGCAGATCGGTGCGCGCCCGGATCGCCCGCCAGAGCGCCTCGCCGATCCACGGTGCCGTGCCGGTATCTATCACCGCCACACCCGCATCGCCGATCACGAAGCCCAGGTTGCTGATATCGCCGCAATTCTCCGCATCAGGCTCGGCGATCTGGCCCTCATGCGCGAAGACGCCGGACGCGACCTCGACCATCTCCAGCGCCGCCGCAACCGGCTGGCAGACCGGAGGGGACGCGACCAGATGGTCCGGGATGGCCTTTGCGTCCGGCGGAGCGTCGCGCAATGCGGCGCGGCAGGCATCCTCGGTCGGGTGCTCGTATCCCGGCAGCAACCGGTCGCGGCACGTCTCGGGCGATGCCGCGAGGCAAAGTGTGAGAATTGCTTCGAACATGGCCTGTTTCCCCGGCGGATAGTCGTCGCAGAATCCGCCGACACGCAGGCGAGATCCACACCAACCATGGTCGCACTGCGCAGCCCCGCCTTTCCGTGCTATGGTGCGGCAATTCCATGGGAGGAGGAAAGACACCATGGCCGGAAAACTCTGGACCGTCACCGCGCTTGTCGGCGCACTGGCGCTGCCCGCCATCGCGGACGACACGGTCAGGAACCCGCTGACCGACGGCGAGACGTGGGACATATTGCGCGAGAATGTGGTGGGTGACGCGCAGGTCGCCGATGGCAGCACCCTGTTCACGGTCGATGCCCCTTACCGCGCCAATGACGCAGCAACGGTTCCGGTGCGGATCAGGCAGACCGATCCCGACGCCTTCATCCGCGCGGCGACCGTGGTGATCGACGAGAACCCCGCGCCGGTCGCCGCCGAATTGACCTTTTCCCAGGCTATGGCCCCGCTCGATTTCGAGATGCGGGTGCGGGTGGAACGGTATTCCAATGTCCGAGTGATTGCCGGGACCGACGACGGGCTGTCCATGACGGGGCGGTTCGTGAAGGCCTCTGGCGGGTGCGCGGCCCCGGCCAGCCGCGACCCCGAGGTGGCGCTGGCCTCGATGGGCGAGATGAAGATGCGGCTCTTTCCAAACGACGCCCGAATGTCCACGCCCCGCCGAGAGGCGCAGATCATGATCCGCCACCCGAACTACTCGGGTTTGCAACGCGATCAGGTCACGCAGTTGTTCATATCGGCGCATTTCATCGACCACATGACGGTTTGGCAGGGCGAGGATCTGCTTTTCACGCTGGATGGCGGCATCTCGATCTCGGAAAATCCGGTCTTCCGATTTTCCTACACCGATAACGGGGCCACTGCATTTCGGGTGATGGCCACAGACACGGACGGAAACACGTTCGAGCGTGTTCTGCCAAAGGCAGCGGATAGCTGAGCTGATCTACGGCCCTGTTGCGCGCCGGGTCAGAGCCGGCTCAGAAGCAGATGATCTCTGCCTCGGCCTGGGCCCGGCGCAGATCGGCAACGTAGTCCTGCGCCTCTGGCGCGCCCTGGAAATAACTCATGCGCTGTCCAGAGGCACGGCGCATCGATAAAACCGTCTCGGCTTGCAGATATTTCTCGTACGGCAAGATCGCCGCGATCTCGTCGATGGAACAGGAACAGCGCCGCAGCACGTCAGCGCCCTGCCCGTTCGTCGCCATGCAGGCAAAGACGTAATCGGCCCGCACCTCGGTCGGATAGTCGTTGAATTGCTCGGCCACATCCTGGGCGACGACCATGCCGGCGGCCCCTGCCAGAGCGGCCGCCAAGGTCCATTTTCCAATCATTGCACTGGCTCCATTCCTTCGAATGTCATGCTGGATCTGTAGATCAGACCATCGCCATCCGGCGCCGGGGCTTCGGCAACCAGTGACACATACCAGCCGGGCACGGAATGGGACATGGTCACACTCAGTTCCAGCGCGCCAAAGCCCATCATCCGGTCCGCATTGGGGTCGCCCTCGAACGGGTTCAGCCGAATAGTCTGGATCTCGATCTCTGCGCCGTCCACGGTCGCCGTACCCGCCTCGACCTCGGTCGGCTGGATCAACGACTCCTTGACGCGGTTGCGGATGTAGAACTGGCTGCCGCCAGCGGTTTCGGCCATGTCCCGCACGACCGATTCGTAGAACACCATGATCATCGGGTTCCCGACACTCGCCGGGAACGACCCCATGGCGCGATGCTTGCCGTCCCGACGGAATCCGAGCTGCGCCATTTCCATGTCCGCCTGCTCGATCCTCAGCGAGATCTCGCCGGTGTCGCGCATCGCCGCCTCGGGCTTGAGCGTGTTGGTCACCTCGCGGCGATAGATCAGGGCCCGGTCGCGATCCACGCCGTCGAGCGTGCCATCGCGAAAGAGCAGATCATAGGTCGCCTCGCCATCTGCTGATGCTGCAAGGCCCGGACCCGCCGCGATCATAAGGGCCAGACCCCAGGCCAAAACTGCGCGTTTCATCATTCGAGATCCTCCTGAAAGCGCAGCCTATGCGATCTGCACGCCCTGTCATAACCCGACTTTTGTCGGTACGCGGATGCGGTGTCAGCCACCCTGTCCGCCTCCCCGATGCCTCTGTATGGCCCAGTCGATGAGGGGGCGCAGCCGCGACAGCTTCACCGGCTTGGAGATCACCGAAACATCCTCGCGCGCGGCCATGCGGCGCAGCAATTCGGACCGGTCGGCGGTGATCAGGATCGCCGGCAGGTGATGGCCCGTGCCGTCGCGCAATGCGGCCACCGCCGCAAGGCCGGTATCGTCCCCGTCGAGGTGATAATCGGCCAGCACGATATCCGGCACCACGCCGGTCTCGTCAAGGGTGCAGCACGCCTCGGGCGTCGAGGGCACGCCCAGCACCCGCGCGCCCCAGCGTTCCAGCCGCTGCCGCGTGGCAAAAAGCACCTCGGCGTCGTTTTCGATGACCAGAACGGTGTGGTCGAAGGCGGTATCGGCCTTGCCCTGACCCCGCGTCGCGGGATCGGCCCGCGCGGTGCCGTTGCCCGCGCGCTCCAGCTCGATACTGAAAACCGAGCCACGGCCCGGTGCCGAGCGCAGGCTGAGCGCGTGCCCGAGGTGGCGACAGGTGCGATCCACCACCGAAAGACCCAAGCCCATGCCGGTGCCGAACACGGCATTCTCTGCGCGGGCAAATTCCTCGAAAATGCGTTTCTGGTCGACATGATCGATACCTATGCCGGTATCGCGGACCTCCAGCACCACCTTTGATCCACGGCGCCGCGCGCCCAGCAGAACGCGCCCGCCCGCCTCGGTGTACTGGATCGCGTTCACCACGAGGTTCTGGACGGAGCGATGAAGATAGACCGGATCGGATCGCACCACGACGCGACAGGGCACCACGTCGAGCCGCACCTCGCGAAATTCCGACAACGGCAGCTGGTCGGCAAACACCCCTTCCATCAGCGCCCCGAGATCGACCTCGGTGGGTGTCACCGCATCCGGATCCGAACTGGACAGCCGCGAGATGTCCAGCAGCGCATGCAGGAGCTGCTCGGTGGAGGTAAAGGCGCGGTGCAGCCGGTCGACCATCGGCAAGAGATGCGAGCCCTGCGCGGCCTCCTGCAGCGTCGAGATCAAAAGCTTGGCGGCATTGATCGGTTGCAAGAGGTCATGGCTCGCCGCCGCCAGAAATCGGGTCTTCGAGGACACCGCCGCCTCGGCGCGCTCCTTGGCAAGGCGCAGCTCTTCCTCGACGCGGGCCTTCTCCTCGAACTGCTCGGTCAGCCGCTCGTTGGCGCGCGTCAGCTCGGCGGTACGTTCCAGCACCCGGTTTTCGAGCAATTCGGTCGCCCGGCTTTCCAGCGTGACATCCTTCACCTCAACAAGGAACCCGCCATCGGCCAGGCCGTTGACCTGCACGTCGAGCATCCGCCCCCGGCCATGCCGCACCCGTCGCAGCCAGCCGCCCTGCGTCAATTGCTGCTGCCAGTTGGCGATCTCCAGAAACGCGTCATCGCGCACCAGACCGTGCGCCTGCATGAAGGCCAGCAACCGCTCCAGCGTGGTGCCGGGCTGCAATTCGGCAAGCGGCACCCCGAGAAGCTGCCGGAACTGCCGATTCTGCATCATCACCGTGCCTTGGGGCGAAAACGTGCAGACGCCCGATGTCATGGTCTCGAACACCGCCTGCAGGTAATCGGCCTGCTGGTCGATGAGGGTCTTCTTTTCCGAACGGTTCTGCCGCACGATCGGCGTGACCTCGGTCAGCAGCAGCACGACATTGTCGGGCGAGGTGCGCTGCAGACCGAGCTGGTACCAGATATCGCCCGCAAGCTCGATCATCAGCGACATGGCCATCGCGCCATCCGGCGTTTTCTTCAGTTGAGAGGCAGGGTGATGGATCTTGTGATCCGTCGACACCAGGTGACGGCTGCGCACCATCAGATCGAAGTACCCGTCAAGCGTGAGCCCCGCGACGATCTCGCCCGCGATATCGGGCAAGACGGTGCGGAAAAGCTGGTTGCACACATTCAGATGGCCATCGGTAAACAGCGCGAAGCCCTCCTGCATCACCGACAGCGCATCATGCAGGTTGCGCTGCGTGCGCGCGCGGTCGCCGCGCACGGTCTCGAGCTCGGTCGCGACCTCCTCCAGATCACGTGTCTTGGCGGCGACCTGGGCCTGCAACTCTATGGCCGACTGAAAGGCGCCGTAGGCCGAGAGGTTCATCTCGTCCCGCCGGTCGGCGCGGCGCATCAGGGCGGCGATAATACGCTCTTGTCGCGCGATCCGGACATCTGTCGGCTCGTCGGGGTCGATCAGGTTCATCACGCCTTCCCATCCTCAGGACCAAAAAAGGCGACCCCCACGAAGGTCTGGTTCATGTGGACGCCGCGATGCTGCTCGCCGTACGTGTTGAACCCCAGCACCCGGGCCTCGCGAAAGATCTCCGACACGGGGCGGCAAAGCTGTTTCTGCTCGACCTCCAGCCGGCGCAGTACGCAATCGAAACCGAGGATGAAATCGGGCCGTTCGCCCGCGGCGCTTTCGCGCGCCAGGCCCGTGCGCAGGCTGTCGATCATCTCCTCACCGCATCCCAGCGTCATGATCACCCCGTCATCGATCGCCGCCATGAACGACAGCGCGTCATCTTCGGTCGCATCGGCGACGGCGCGCACGAAATAGTTGCCCTCGTGATGCACGAGGATGGGGTTTTCGGCAAAGACCTCTGGCGACAACGCCTCGCGCGCGCACCCCACGAGGCGCGCGTATTCCTGCGCGGCGGGGGCGCCGTTGATCTCGAAGACCAGCCGCTCCTCGGGATCGGCCCGGGTGATGATCAACTGCTGCCCGGTCGGCTGAAAGTGGTCGAAACTGAACCCCTGCACGTCGAGCGACGTCTCGATCATCAAAAGGACCGCGGCATCGGTATGAAACCGCCCGTCCTGCAGCACGAAGGTCTCGGCGAAATCCAGCCCGTCACCGGCCGACCCGCCAAATACCGGAATGTCGGGCAGCACCGTCGCCAGCGTCGAGACCAGCAGATCCTCCTGTTTCGACAGCCCATCGGTGAACAGAAGCGCCAACCGGTTCCACCCGGCGCATGGCCGGAACCCGGCTTGCGTCTCTTCCACGGCTGTCGCGATGGCGGAAAACGAGAACGGGCGCAGCCCCTCTATTAGCACCGAGGCACAGCGAAACCGGCTTTTCGGAAAGGCCATGAGCAAAAGCGCATCCGAGGTATACCCGTCTTGGGTGATCTGCCCAGCCGAGGTGCAGCCAAAGACCGGCACATCGCCAAGCTGCGCGCCGAGCGCGCGCGCGACGTCATCCAGCACCAGCGTGTTGGGCACAAAGACCAGAACGAAGGCCGTGCCGGCCGGATCGACAGCAGATGCCACATCCGCCACCGCGACGCTGGCCTCGACAGCGCATGACTGCGCCACGCTTACATGGCGCGGCGCTGTCATACCGTCGCGCATGGCCTCAACCGCTCAGGAACGCGCGCGCCTCGGGATCGCCGGCATCACTGGCCATCACGTTCTTGACAAGCACCGCAGCCTGCGTGCGGTTCTTGACCCCCAGACGCCCCATCAACCCGGTGATATGCGCCTTGACGGTCGCCTCGGCCAGCGACAGCTCGTAGGCGATCTGCTTGTTGGCCTTGCCCGCACAGATCAGCGCCATGATCTTTTTTTGCTGCGGGGTCAGCGCGGCCATAGTGGGATGCTCGTCACCGCGGCGCTCCGCCGCACAGGGCGTGTACTCGGCATAAGCCCTCGGCAGATATTTCTTGCCGCCGCTCACCCTGGCGATCACGTGCCTCAATTCCTGCGTCGAGGTCTCCTTGGGCAGAAATCCGGCCGCCCCCTCTTCCATCAGCTTGCGCACCAGCTCGTGCGAGGTCAGCGCCGAGATGACAAGGATCGGCACACCGGCCAGCTTGTCGCGCATGGCGATGAACCCCGAGATACCCGATACGTCCGGCAGCTTGAGATCGAATATCACCATGGATGGCGAGAATCCGTCCTCCAGCCGCGCCAGCGCCTCGGTCAGGCTTGCGGATTGCTGGACGACACATCCCGGGAACACGACCGAGATCGCCGCAGCGAGCGCATCGCAGTAAAGCGGATGATCGTCGACGATCAACACCGATGCGACCTGCTGTCTCGGACGTAAGTCCACTCTGCAATTCATGATTATTCCTCCACAGTCTACTGCGTCTGCCATCTTTTGCAAGGGTCACGGTCAAATTCCGGGCGTGCCGCCTGTCTCTTGGGCGCGCGAACAAGACAAAGCCTGCGCGCCGTGGCGTTCGATGGGAAAGCAGCCGCGTGGCTGCCACGACAACTCCCACGCGGAGTGAAAGATTCGGGGGCATTGCTCAATCAGGGCGGTTGGCACAGGTCAGACACTGCCAACCGGTACAGAAAATTTGTTCCGGCAGATCTTGGTGAACGGCTTCTTGCCCACGGCTGGGATTTGCGTGCCGATGAGGGGGCCACGGTAAAATTTGGTGAACTCGTCCCCCTCCGTTTGACTAAGGTCTGTTGACGTTTGGGGATTCCCAAATCTGGTTCTGACTGATTCAAGAATACCAAATGGGAGGCAACCTTGATCCGCATGACGTTGACCGAGACGCAATGGGCAATCATTGCCCCACACTGCCTTGGCCGGGACTGTGACCCCGGTCGCACCGGCGCTGACGATCGGCTGTTCGTCGAGGCGGTGCTCTGGATCGCGCGAACCGGCTGTCCATGGCGCGACCTTCCGTCGGAACTCGGCAAGTGGAACTCTGTGTTCAAGCGCGTCCGCAGGTGGGTGAAAGCCGACGCATTTCACCATATGTTCAGAGCCTTGGTAGAAGATGCGGATTTCGAATACGCCATGATCGACGGCAGTATCGTCAAGGTTCATCGCCACGGACAGCGCGCAGAAGGGGGCTCAAGATCAGGCCATCGGGCGCTCACGCGGCGGTGTGACGACCAGGATCATGGCGCTGGCCGACGCGCTCGGCAACCTGACCGACTTTCGCCTGCCGCCCGGGCAGGCTCAAGGAATACAGGGGAATCGCCATGCGGTGTTACAAGACAGACAAAAGCTACAGCGCTTTCATCACCATCGCCATCGCCGCAACCGTCATTCGGCTGAGGTGAACGTCAACAGAGCCTAGGCGGATTTCGGATACCCGCATGTCGATCTTGATGGTGCGCCATCCTGGGCCACGGTGCGCGATGGTGCGCGATGGTGCGCGATACAGTTAGGTAAGCGCGTGCCTGACGGGGAGCGACGGAATGACATCGCATCACGGCAATCTTCTGTCTCGGCTCGGCGCGTTCTGGCGCATACTCAACACGTGCGGCGTGCTCGTGCTCGCGCTGCTCCTGGGTGGCTTGGGGCTTTCGGCGCAGGAGCGGCAGGCAACCGCGCCCGCGCCCGCGATGGTGCTGGAGTTTGACGGGGCGGTCAGCCCGGCCTCGGCGGATTACATCACGCGCCCTGTCGGATGCGGCCGAGCGGGACCTGCCGATTGTCGTTCTGCGAATGAACACGCCCGGGGGCCTCGATGCGCAAGATCATCAGCGCGATCCTTGCATCGCCGGTGCCGGTGGCAAGCTATGTCAGCCCGTTCGGCGCGCGCCGCCAGTGCCGGCACTTCTATCATGTATGCCAGTCACGTGGCCGCAATGGCCCCGGCGACGAATCTTGGCGCGGCCACGCCGGTTTCGCTTGCCGGCGCGGGGGATGGTGATGGCGGCCCGACGCCCGTGCAATGCACACCGGCGAGACGCCGCAGACCGGCGCATCCGGCGACGAGGGTATCGAGGACGGCGATGCCGGGACCGAAGAGGAGGCCGATGCGTCCTCTGCGCCCGGTTCCGCGTCCGAGGCCAAGGCGATCAACGACGCGGTGGCCTTTATCCGCGGGCTGGCCGAGCTGCGCGACCGCAATGCCGACTGGGCCGAACGCGCCGTGCGCGCCGCCCAGAGCCTGAGCGCCCGAGAGGCTGCCGAGCGCGGCGTGATCGATTTCGTGGCCACCAGTGTCGAGGATCTGCTCGCGCAGGCCGATGGCATGGTGGTCGAGATGTCGGACGGCACCGAGCGGACGCTGGCCACCGAGGGTCTGTCGATCGAGCATGTCGAGCCGGACTGGCGCACCGCATTGCTGGCGACCATCACCAACCCCAATGTCGCTTTGATCCTGATGCTTGTGGGGGTCTGCGGGCTGATCTTCGAGTTTCTCAATCCCGGCGCGCTGGTGCCCGGCACCATCGGCGGCATCAGCCTGATCATGGGGCTTTATTCGCTGGCGCTGCTGCCGTTCGACTGGGCCGGGATCGGTCTGATCCTGCTGGGGCTGGCGCTTATCGTCGCCGAGGCCTTTGCGCCCTCCTTCGGGATCCTGGCATCGGGGGCACCGTGGCGCTGGTGATCGGCGCCGTGATTCTCGTGGACACGGATGCCGAGGCGTTTGCGATCTCCGAGCCGCTGATCGCGGCAACGGCGGTCGTCGGTGCCGTGGTGACCTATCTCATCGTCTATCTGACGCGCGGCTCATTCCGTGCTCGGGTCGTGAGCGGGCAAGAGAAACTGGTCGATGCCAAGGCCAGGGTGATCGACTGGCATGACGGCGATGGCGATGTCTGGCTGCATGGCGAACGGTGGAAAGCCGAGGAGCCACGCGACCTGGGGCCTGACGATCAGGTGCGGGTGCGCGAAGTGACCGGGCTCGTGGTGAGGGTGGACCCGCTGCCGAAGAACGATTGACACGCCACCCCCACGCAGAAAAATGGAGAGCATCATGACCATACTGGCAGATTTCGGCTTCTATGCCGTCCTCGCGATCTTCCTGATCGCGTTCCTCGCATCGGCCATCAGGATCCTGCGCGAATACGAGCGTGCGGTGATCTTCACGCTTGGTCGTTATACCGGCACCAAGGGGCCGGGCCTGATTCTGCTGATCCCGGTCATCCAGAAGATGGTGCGGGTGGACATGCGCACCATCGTGCTGGACGTGCCCAAGCAGGACGTGATTTCCAAGGACAACGTGTCGGTCAATGTCTCGGCGGCGCTCTATTTCCAGGTGATCGACGCCGAGCGGTCCACGATCCAGGTCGAGAGCTTCATGGACGCCACCAGCGAGCTTGCGCAGACCACCTTGCGCGCGGTGCTGGGCAAGCACGAGCTCGACGAGATGCTGGCCGATCGCGACAAGCTCAATGACGACATCCAGAAGACCCTCGACAGCCAGACAGAGGCCTGGGGGATCAAGGTCGCGAATGTCGAGATCAAGCATATCGACATCGCCGAATCGATGATCCGCGCCATCGCGCGGCAGGGCGAGCGCGAGCGCCGCGCCAAGGTCATCAACGCCGAGGGCGAGCAGCAGGCGGCGCAGAAGCTTCTGGAAGCGGCCGAGATCATGGCCAAGGAACCCGGTGCCATGCAGCTGCGCTGTCTCAGTTCGCTCAACTTCATCGCCGGTGACAAGAGCTCGACCATCGTCTTTCCATTTCCCATGGACCCGGCAAGCATGGTCCCCGGCATGAAAAAGGACGGTTGACCCCTCTCATGGCCTCTGGCTTCCGGTCGTCCGGGACACCCCGTTTCCCGGACGGGACAGACGGGGTGTCGCCCCGCGCGGCATCTGTGGCAAAGGACGAAACCCTGCGCGGAAGCGGCATGACATCTGCGGCAGGTGTCCAAACATGTCGTTGGATCGAAACGAGGCCGATTTTGGCTCTGGCTCTCCCGGCAAGACACTGTCACCTTGGCCCCTGCGGTCACAGTCACGCTGCGGCGTCATCCTCGGGATGATGTCCTTTCCCTCACTCCCTTGGACCCTGGCCCCATGAGCACCCCCCAGATCCTGATCTTTTCGATAATCGCGGCGATGCTGCTGCTGTTTCTCTGGGGGCGGTTGCGGCATGACTTCGTCGCGCTGGCCGCGCTGATGGCCTGCGTGATCGCCGGGCTTGTGCCCGCGGATCAGGCCTTTGCCGGGTTTGGTCACCCGGCGGTGATCACCGTGGCCTGCGTGCTCATCCTCAGCCGCGGATTGCAGGATACCGGCGCGGTGGACTGGCTCGCCCGGCGGGTGATCCCGCGCGAGGCGGGGCGCCTGATCAGCATGGCGACGCTGCTGGGGGTGGGCGCGGCGCTGTCCGGCTTCATGAACAATGTGGGCGCGATGGCGCTGTTGATGCCGGTCGCCATAAAGATGTCGCACCGGCTGGACCTGACGCCGGGACAGGTGCTGATGCCGCTCGCCTTCGGCACCATCCTCGGCGGCATGACAACGCTGATCGGCACGCCGCCGAACCTGATCGTGTCGAGCTTTCGCGACGATGCGGGCTTCGGGCATTTCGGCATGTTCGACTTTGCTCCGGTCGGCGTGGCGGTCGCGCTGGTCGGGGTGGTGTTCATCGCCCTTCTCGGCTGGCGGCTTGTGCCGGCGCGCGAGGGATCGGGCGGGGACAGCTTCGATCCGGGCGCATACCTGACCGAGGTGCGGGTGCCCGCCGACAGCAAGGCCGTGGGCCTGACGCTGCGCGGCTTCGAGGCGGAACTGCGCGACAGCCATGCGCAGGTCGTCGCGCTTGTGCGCAACGATGTGCGGATGATGGCCCCGCATGGCGGACGCCGCCTGAAGGAAAACGATGTCCTCGTGCTGGAGGCCGAGATCGAGGCCCTGACCGAGGCGCTGGCGGTCTTCGGGATCAGGCTGGAGGAACGGCGCGACGCCGATGACGACACGCCCGACACCGACAGCGCCGACACGCCCGCCGACGGCAAGACGCGGTCGGGCTCCACCGCGCTCGAAAAACTTGGCGGCGGTCGGCAGGACGACGGCAAGGAAGATGCCGACAGCCGCCCGCGCAAGGACGACGACATTGTGCTGCGCGAACTGGCGGTGCTGCCGGGATCGACCATCGGCGGCCAGTCCGCCAGCGATCTGCACCTGCGGACCCGCTACGGGCTGAACCTGCTGGCGGTGGCGCGCGAAGGCCGGCCGCCGCAGGCCCGGCTGCGGCAACTCAAGCTGCGATCGGGCGATCTTCTGCTGATGCACGGCCCGTCCGAGGCGCTGTTCGAGTTCGTCAACGAAACCGGCTGCGTCCCCCTGGGCGAGCGCGCCTTGCGGATGCCCGATCCGCGGCTGGCCATCTTTTCGGTGCTGATCCTGCTGGGCGCGATCGGGCTGGTGACCTCGGGGCTGTTGCCGGCGGCGGCGGCCTTCACCCTTGGTGTGGTCGCGACGATGGCGGCGCGCACCGTGCCGATGCGCCAGATCTATTCCAGCATCGACTGGCCTGTGATCGTGCTGTTGGCGGCGCTGATGCCGATCGCGGGGGCGATGCAGAGCACCGAGGCGGCGGATTTGATGGCGCATTTCCTTGTCGCGACGATCGCCCAGGGCCATGCCGTCGCGGCCCTCACCGTGATCATGGTCACCACCATGATCCTGTCGAGCGTCATGAACAACGCGGCCACCGCAGCCGTCCTCTGCCCGATCGCGATCGGCATCGCGGCCGACCTGAACGTCAACCCCGACAGCTTCCTGATGGCGGTGGCGATCGGTGCCTCCTGCGCGTTCCTGACGCCGATCGGCCACCAGAACGCCACCCTGATCCTTGGCCCCGGCGGCTTCCGGTTCGGCGATTACTGGAAACTGGGCCTGCCGCTCGAGGCGCTGGTGGTTGCCGTCAGCATCCCGGTTCTGCTGATCGTCTGGCCGCTCTGAAATGGTGCCATGCATCGGCCATTCCAGTCGCGGAAAGCGTGGATGTGACGCCGACGAACGCCGTCATGGCCTTCGCGGCTGGCTGGGCGCCGCGCGGGGCCTGTTCGCCCCTCACCGCTACGACGCTGTTGGTCAACTCCTTGGCAGGCATCAGCGCGCCGCGCGCCGGATGGGCAGAAACGCCGTCTAAAGGCTGGTCTGCGGTGTGATTGACGCCTTCGCGGTTTGACAGTGCCAAGCTGCAATGCGGCGTGATGATGTGGCGCCGCTGTGCGACTGTCTTGCGGGCGTTGTGGAGACACGCAGCCGTCCAGTCGAGGGTGGATCATCGCGAGACGTATAACGCTGCGGACCTCGCCGCGTGTTCGTTTGATGAAGGAGATCCATCGTAAATTCGATAACACACGCCCCTCACTGTTCTTGTCTGGCTCGCCAACCCGGCATTGGCGATAGTGCCCCGGGAAGTGGTTTAGGAACCCGAGGTTTCAGCCGAGACGAGAGCACATGGCGCATCAGGGGTTTCTGCCCTGACGTCCGGGGCCTCGCCGCCACCAAACGGATCGTGCAGCTGCAGCGAACAGCAGGTACGTCCCGCAAAGCGTGAATTGACCTTGTTTCAAACGCTGCGCGACACGCGAATGGTCGCAAAGCGAAAGCTGCACGGCGGCGACGGTTGACCTGATGTGTGGCCGGTATGGGCCGAAAGCACCGGGCAGCTCGTCAGATCTACCGATGGCCGACCCATCCGCGATCATCGGTGAAGGCGCGCGCGTCGGAGATTTGCGTGGGGCCGTAGCCGTCTGGCAAACTGTCCAGACGCTCGAGCGGCCGAAAGGATGCCGCGAGGAGGATATTGGCTCGGCCCCGCGCGTTCACCTGGCCCTGAACGGCCTCGACGTTCGGATAAAGCTCGCGCAGGATCGCATGGACGCCGCGCGCGAGGCGGCCATCGGGGGCATCCAGAAGGTTCACATAGACCGGGCCATCGACGATCTCGCGCAGACGGACGAAGGTCTCGCGCGTGACCAGATGCGCCGGGACCGAACCGGAGGAGAACGCATCCATCACGGCGGCGTCAAACCGTTGCTCCGTTTCGTTCAGGTAGACCCGCCCGTCGGCATGAACGATGCCGAGCCGGCCGTCGGCGCGGTCATCTTCGGATGCGTCATAGCCGGTCTGCGCGATCATTTCCGCGGCGCCCGGCATGTGCACGCGCACCACCTTCGTCACCAGTGGGTCGATCTCGACGGCCACCGCCTGTGCCTTGGGCCGCGAGGCAAGCAGCTTTGTCGGCAGCGTGTACCCGCCGCCGCCGACGAACAGAACCGAGGCCTCCGGCCCCAGATCGCGATCCATGCGCGCCCAGAGCCACTCGGTATAGCTCAGGACAAGCTCGACCGTGCCACCTTCGGCCTCTGCCGGCGTGACCCGCTCGGCGGCTTGCACCGTGCCGTCCGAGACAAGGCGCACCTCCGGCCCCCGCTGGACGACATGCAAGCAGGACAGACCGGATTCGTATTGGCAGGCCGGGGATCCGGCGAAGCCTGCAAAGCCAACAAAACCCGCGGCGGCGATGATCACGCCGGGGTTTCCCCGATCGCCACCGCGTATCAGGGGCAGGCAGAGCAGCGCCACGGCCCCGCAGGCTGCGAAGGTCGCCGTCGAGCCGATCAGGGGCAAGGTCACGAACCCGGCGAGGATGGCCCCGAAGATCGCCCCGACCGAGCCCGCGGCCAGCACGAACCCCAGCGACGACCCCTCGCGACCCGGCCGCGCCTCGATCGCGAGTTTCGCAAGCAGCGGCGACGGCAGGGTCACACAGACGGACGCCGGAAAGAACACGAGGAGCACGCTGAGTATCATGCCACCCGTGCCGCGCGCGCCCCAGGCATGCACGAGGCCGAGCAGCGTCGGCGACACGGCCATCAGGACCGCCGTCGCGACAAGCGCGCTGCGCACGTTGCGCAAGGCGACGGCGCGCGGCCGTTCTGCCACGATCCCGCCAAGGGCGCTGCCCAGGGAAAACCCGCCCAGAACCGTCGCGATCACGGTCGTCCAGGTCAGCAACGAGGTGCCGAAAAAGGGCGCGAGCACACGGCCCGCGGCGATCTCGTAGGTCAGCCCCACGGCCGACAGCACGAGGATGAGGGTGATGGTGACTGAAAAGCGGATGGCAGTCTCCTTGTGGTTTTCAGCGGCAGCTGAGCGGTACTGCCCCAAATGAACCCATGAAATAGCGGGCATTTCCCGGAAATCATACCTTCCGCGAACAGAGGGACCGACAGGCTTTTTGCCGGCGTGCAGACGGGCATAGCACCAACCTGCAGGCGCTCGTCATGAAGGAGGAGGCCGTAGGGGGCAGGTCACGAGGAATAGAGGAAACGGTGTGTCCCCTCCTGGCAACCTCTCCGCGATCTGTGAGTTCATCTGGCGTCAGATATCGCGCGCGCAGCGAATGGCGGTAAAGCAGGTGGCGGTGGCTGCATCTTGCAGGCAGGCTAAAGGTCCGGTACGGGCCGTTGTTCCCGGTCACAGTAAAATCTTTCTTGAATCAACCTTGGCGTGCATCCTGATGATGTTGAGAAAGTCTGATGGGAGCGCGCCATGATCTGCAGACCATTTCTTCTCTTGCTCTGCATCGGATTTCCGGTCGCGACCGCACCCAATGTCGATGCCAGCCGCGATACCCCGCTTCATGGCCATAGCGAAGCGGATCAGGAGGTCTTCAACCGGGCAGCGGTCAACGCGGCGGAGTTCCTCGATGCCGAATATGGGGTTAGCTATCCACAGCCTCTGACCGAGTTCCAGCATTCGGTCGAGCAGTCGACCTACCTCGAATGGGTCAACAGCAGGTATTACGAAGATGGAACCGCGCAGGCCTGCCAGAACTGCCACATGAAGAGCGGCTTCCGAAGCGCGGACGGCAGCATTGCGTATTCCGGAGGATCCGCCCACTCATTCCGGGGTATTCGCCCACCTGTGACGCGTTGCCGTGAGGCAGCGCGTTTTGGGTATCAGGTTTGAGGGGTTTCGTCATCCATTTTGGCGACCGTCTTGCGCATGGACTGCCCTTCGAGCTGGAGGCGGTAAGGCCATGCTTCCGGCACAACTCCGCCATCGGCAAAACGCCTCCTGCTCTTTGATCATCCCGATAATCTGCGCTTCGGTGAAACGGCTTTTTTCATCTCGTCTGCTCCTTCAGGTTGGGCAGACTCTACATCAGACTGAGGGAACTTCCGGGGGGGCAGGTCATTTGCCAGATCGACCCCGATCATCATATCCTTCATCTCGCCGTCCTCCTCGTTGTTGGCTGTTAACACCACGACCTTGGTACGTTGCGATGAGGCCGCACTGCGCGCCACGGCAGTCTTGCCGGACTTGATCGCGACGATGCCCTTGCCCGCAGCCCGCGCCGCGTCGGCCAGTGCCGCGAACTCTGCGGTGTCGCCGAAGCCTTCGATGTAAAGCCCAAGGGCCGTCACACGCTCATCCGCCAACAGCGCCCGGGCCAGTGTCGTCAGCCCGACCTGAGCGCCATTGCCCAGACAGGTGACATAGGCCACGGGCAGCCCGCGCGCCTGCATTGTCAGGTTGATCGCGATGTTCGACGACTGGCTGAGAAGCGCCACCCGTCGCCCGCCATGCTGATCCGGCCAGAGCAGGGCCCCGTCGAGATAGTTGATCAGCCCGTAGCAATTCGGCCCCAGAATCGGCATCGTGCCGGCTTTCTCGACCAGCCGGTCCTGCAGATCGCCATCGCCGGTCTCGCGCCAGCCGGAGGCAAAGCAGATCGCCCCCCCGGCCCCCATCGCGGCAAGCTCTTCGACGACATCCAGCGTGGCATGGCGGTTCACACCGATGAAGGTGGCGTCGGGCGCGGCGGGGAGATCGGCCAGCGTCGGCACGCAGGGCAACCCGCCGATCTGCGCGCGGACGGGATGCACGGGCCAGACCGGGCCGTCAAAACCCATGCGCCGGCATTGCTCGACGACATTGCCCGCCCAGCCGGAGCCAAGCACCGCGATCGAGCGCGGGCGCAGCAGCCGGGAAAGATCCATCACGCCCCCAGCGGTCTGAGCAAGGCGCGGCTGATGATATGGCGCTGGATCTCGCTGGTGCCTTCCCAGATCCGTTCCAGCCGCGCGTCCCGCCAGATACGCTCCAGCGGCAGGTCCTCCATCAGGCCCATGCCGCCATGGATCTGGATCGCCTCGTCGGCGACCATGGCCAGCATTTCGGTGGATTTGAGCTTGGCCATGGCCATGTCGGCATCGGTGACGCTGCCCTGATCCAGCTTCCAGCCGGCCTCCCATGTCAGAAGCTCGGCGGCGCGCAACTCCATCGCCATATCCGCGAGCTTGAAGCTGATGCCCTGAAACTTGCCGATCTGCTGGCCGAACTGGCGGCGTTCGGCGGCATAGCTTGTGGCATGGCCAAGCGCGCGATCCGCGCGGCCAAGGCATGTGGCGGCGACCTGCAGACGGGTCGCGCCAAGCCACGCGTTGGCGACATCGAACCCCTTGTGCACCTCGCCGAGGACATTTTCGCCCGGAATGCGGCAATTGTCGAAATCCAGCACCGCGTTGGTATAGCCGCGATGGCTGACATTGCGGTAGCCGTCGCGCACCGCAAACCCCGGCGTGCCCTTGTCGACGAAAAAGGCGGTGATCTTTTTCTTCTTGCCGCGCGGCGTGTCCTCTTCGCCGGTGGCCATGAAGACGATGGCAAAGCCCGCGATATCGGCATGGCTGATGAAATGCTTGGTTCCGTTGAGCACCCAGGCGCCGCCATCGAGGCGGGCGCTGGCCTGCATGCCGCGCAAGTCAGAGCCCGCGCCCGGTCGGTCATGGCCAGACAATCCCATGTCTCGCCGCGCATGCAGGGCTCGAGGTATTTCTGTCGCTGCGCCTCGGTGCCGGCCAGCAGGATGTTCGACGGGCGCGCCACGCAGGTCCAGTGCAGCGCGTAATTGGCGCGGCCAAGCTCGCGCTCGTAAAGCAGCCAACTGAGCGTATCAAGACCTGCGCCGCCCACATCCTCGGGCATGTTGGCGGCGTAAAGCCCGGCCTCGATGGCTTTTTGCTGGATCTCGCGGATCAGCTCCATCGGCAGGTGACCGGTGCGTTCCACCAAAGCCTCATGCGGATAGAGCTCGGCCTCGACAAAGGCGCGGGTCGTGTCGACGATCATGCGTTGTTCATCGGTCAGGGCGAAATGCATCAGGATTTCCTTTGTCCGACATGGCGGGCTGTGGCCGCGGGCCGGGGCAGGGCCGCATGCGCGTCGCGGATCGGCATGAGCCGAGCCAGCACATGCGACGCCGCAGGGCAGGTGCGGCCCGCGCCCATGTCCACATGCAGCATCATCTGCTCCAGCGTGGCCACAGGCGCGCCCTCGCGTTCGATGCGGATGAAGACATGCAGCCGTTTTTCATCCGCCTCCAGTACCTGGAGCGAGCCGGTCAGCCGTTCGCCCAAGCGCGCCTCGCCCAAGTGCATGATATGGGTCTCGGCGGTGTAATAGCTGTGCCCGCCCGCCACATAGTCCATGCCGGCCCCGATGAGGCGCAGGAACGCGTCCGAGGTTTCCGAGGCCGCGAACAGGTAGCGGCTTTCGGTCATGTGGCCGTTGTAATCGATCCAGCCCGGCAGGACCTGCAAATTGGCCAGCGTCAAAGGTCCATCGGCACTGTCAGCCGCGGTGACAACCGCGTCGCGTCGGCGCGTGTCATGTTCGTTCAGCACCCGGCCCGCACCCCAGTCACGGTCCTTGAGCGCGCGCAGAAAGCCCACGAGGTTTGAATCGCGGATGCGTTCCAACTCGCGGATGGAATGGTGGCCCGATTGTGCGTCGGATTGTCCGGCGATCAGATCGATCAGTGCATCGTCGAAGTCGGGCACATGCATCAGTTTCGTCCAGGGCTCGGTCAGACAGGGGCCGAACTGTTCCAGAAAATGCCGCATCCCGGCCTCGCCGCCGGCGATGCGGTAGGTCTCGAACAGGCCCATCTGGCCCCATCGCAGGCCAAAGCCCAAGCGGATCGCCTCGTCGATCTCTCCGGTCGTGGCGATCCCGTCCTTGACCAGCCACAGCGCCTCGCGCCAGACGGCTTCGAGGAAGCGGTCGGCGATATGCGCGTCGATCTCCTTGCGGACCTGCAGGGGATACATGCCGATGCCGCGCAGGATGTCGCTGGCGGTCTCGATCAGGTCAGGGTCACTTGCGGGGCTGGGGACAACCTCGACCAGCGGCAGCAGATAGACCGGGTTGAACGGATGCGCGACGAAGATCGCGGCGGGGGTGATCGCCCCGTCCTGCAATTGCGAGGGTTTGTAGCCCGAGGTCGAAGAGCCCAAGGGCGCATCGGGCGCGGTCTTCTGGATCTCGGCATAAACGCGATGTTTCAGATCCAGCCGTTCCGAGACGGATTCCTGAATGTAATCGGCACCCTGCACCGCCTCGGCCATGGTGGCGGCAAAGCTCAGCCTGCCCATGGCGGGCATCGGCATGTCCGACAGCGCGGGCAGCGACGCGCGGGCATTCGCCAGCACCTCGTCGAGCTTGCGCGGGGCCTCCGGGTCAGGATCGAACAGCGCGACATCCCAGCCATTGAGCAGGAACCGTGCGGCCCAGCCTCCGCCGATGACGCCGCCGCCGATGATCGCCGCCCTCATACCGGGGCCCGCTTGTCCAGGTTCAGCCGGGTGCGGACCTCGCCCGCGCCGATCACCCGCGCGCCCATGTTCTCGACGATGCGCGCGGCGCGCTCGACAAGCTGCGCATTGGTCGCAAGCACGCCTTTGCTGAGATAAAGGTTATCCTCCAGCCCGACGCGGACATTGCCGCCCGCAAGCACCGAGGCCGCCACATAGGGCATCTCGTTGCGCCCGAGGGCGAAGGCCGACCAGTGCCAGCCTTCGGGGATGTTGTTGACCATCGCCAAATAGGTGTTGAGATCATCCGGTGCGCCCCATGGCACGCCCATGCAGAGCTGCACCAGGACAGGCTCGGGGATGATCCCGTCCGCGACAAGCGTCTTGGCAAACCACAGATGGCCGGTGTCAAACGCCTCGATCTCGATCCGGACACCGGCATCGGTCATGCGTGCTGCCATGTCGCGCAGCATGCCGGGGGTGTTGACCATGACGTAATCGGCCTCGGCGAAATTCATCGTGCCGCAATCCAGCGTGCAAAGCTCTGGTCGGCAGTCCACGACATGCTGCACCCGACCGGCGGCCCCCACCATGTCAGAGCTTTGCGACATCTCGTGCATCGCCTCGGTGCCGTCGAACATCAGGTCGCCGCCCATGCCGGCGGTCAGGTTCAGCACGACATCGACCTCTGCGTCGCGGATGCGGTCGGTGACCTCGCGGTAGAGCGCCGGATCGCGCGACGGCGCGCCGGTGTCGGGATCGCGCACATGGCAATGCACCACGGCGGCCCCGGCCTTGGCGGCATCGATGGCGGATTCAGCGATCGCCTCGGGCGAGCGGGGCACATGTGGCGAGCTGTCTTGCGTGCCACCCGAGCCGGTCACGGCGCAGGTGATGAAAATTTCGCGGTTCATGGTCAGGGGCATGGTCAGGTCCTTTTGTTGATGCAAGGCTAGCAGGCTTGCTTGTAGCGGCTTGGCGATTTACGAAAAAATGATGGCAATACACGAAAGCGTCTTCGCCCCCTCAAATGAGCCGCTCGAGATCGCGGTGCTGGTCCTGCCGCGCGCCTCGATCCTCGAGGTGGCGTCGGTGCTGGACCCGATGCGCAATGCCAATCGCCATCTGGGGCGCGAGGGGTTTCGCTGGCGCGTGGTCTCGCCCGACGGGGCGGCGGTGCCCCTGACCTGCGGGATCGAACTGCCCGCAATCGGGCCGCTGGCCGCCGCCGTGGGCGCGGATGTGCTGATCGTGATCGCCGGCTACAACCAGTCCGAGATCGCCACACGTTCCCTGATCGCGGATATGCGGCGCATCGCGGGGCGGTTCCGGGCGGTGGGGGCGGTGGATGCCGGGCCGTGGGTGCTGGCGCGCGCCGGGTTGCTGGACGGGCACCGCGCCACGGTCCACTGGGAGGACCTGGAGGATTTCGCACAGGCCCACCCGGCGGTTGAGGTGGTGCCCGACCGGTTTGTCATTTCGCACAGGCGTTTCACCGCCGGGGGAGCGGCCCCCGCGGCGGATCTGATGCTGCATCTGATCGGCGTGCGCTGCGGGACGGCGGTGGCGGGGCAGGTCGGGGCCTCGTTCCAGTATGAGGCGCAATCCGACGGGGCCCTCCCGCAGCGTCCCGGCCTGTTGCCGATCGCCCATGATGCGCGGCTTGCCGCCGCCCTGCGCATGATGAGCGCACATCTGGAAGATCCTCTGCCGCTCGAGGTGATCGCCCGCGCCCGAGGCCTTGGCCTGCGCCGGATGGAGCAACTTTTCCGGGACGGTCTGGGGCAGGGGCCGGCGGCATCCTATCTGGAATTGCGGTTGCAGACCGCGCGGCGCATGATCATCGACACGCAGCACCCTCTTCGGGAGGTTGCCCTGCGCTGCGGTTTCGTCGATCCCACCAGTTTTTCCCGCGCCTTCCGCCGCCGCTTTGGCGACCCGCCCAGCCGGGTCCGGTCAAGCGTGCGCAGATCCGGGTCGTGAGTGGTCGTCCTGCCCGGAGCATGCCCGGCAAACTGCCCTGCAAGGCGTGGATAGTCTGGCCGCAAAGGCGTGCCGGTCCGTCGTCTTCAATCCGGCGCATGGGCCATCGCCGCAGGGTCGCGCAGGCTTGAGACGCCCGGGGTCAGCCGGCCCCGCGCGGTATGGCGATCTCGGATCAGGTGAGCCACCAGCGCTACATCCAGCGTTCGCCGTACATCTTCCGGTTCGAGCCCATCTCGCCATGTGCGACGTCGTCCCTGATGGCATGGACGTAATTGGCGAACATCGGGATGCAGACGCCGCCCCAGTAGACTGCCGAGAAGGGCTTGTTCATCCAGACATCCGACCAGTAGCCGTCATTGGATTCGCGCGAGACGCGCAGGTTGATGCCGGTCTGCTTGGCCGAACTCTGGAAGGGCGTGGCGGCATCCACCGCCCCGGTAAAGGCCGCATCCGCCGCCGACAGGGTGACATCGAGGCTGTCGAGACCGGCCTCCTTGAGGTACCATCTGGCCTTGTCGGGATCGAAGGCCTTCTGCTCCATCTCGTCGTTGTAAAAGCGATGACCCCGGCCGATCGGATGGTCATTGCCCACGGTGCCGTAGCCGAACAGGATCTTGTCGACCAGATCCTCGCGTTCGATGGCGTATTTCAGGGCTTGCCGGACGTTGTTGTCGCTATACGGGTCCTTGCGGGTGTCCATCGCGAACGTGCAGTGCTGCGTGCCGACAATCGACTCGACCGTCACGCCGGGCCTGCGCGCCAGAAGGTCGGCGGCCTTGAGGTCCACCCGGTCGATGGCATGCACATCACCCGACACCAGCGCCGTCGTCCGCGCGTTCTGGTCGATGATCGACAGTATCTCGAAACTGTCCACCCAGACCACGTCGTCACGCCAGTGGTTCGGGTTTCGTTCGAATTCCGACGAGACGCCGCGGCGGAAGTTCTTCAGCACGTAGCTGCCGCAGCCATCGCCCGAGCGCCAGTCCATGCTGTCGCCGTCGGCGTTGCCGATGATCAGGTGGTAGTCGGACAGGATGAACGGAAAATCGGCGTTGCCACCGTTCGGCGTGAAGATGACGGTGTCCTCGCCATCGGTCGTGATCTCGGCGGTCGGGTCCACGATGCGGCCGACCGCCGAGGTGGAATCCTCGCCTTGCGTTCTCGCAGAGGGGGGTGTTCTCGTTTTGGGGCATGTCGCCTGCTTTGGCGCTCGGACCCGGCGCTTTGCGCCGCGAAGGTCGCCCAGATGCGCCAAGACCATCGTAGTCGGTGCTGCGCCAGAGGCCGGGGGTCAGGGCGCGTTTTCGCGGTAAATGCGGTGTCACGCGATGTCGAGCAGCATGGCACCCGCGCGCCCCGGGGCCATCACCGTTTCATGCGCGGTTGCGCATTGGTCCAATGGCAATCGCGCCTCAATGGCCGGGCGCAGCGTACCGGCCTCGAGCGCGTGGTTCAGGCGGGCGATGGCGGCCTGCCGTTCGACGTCCGGCAGGATGTAGATCAGCACGATGTCGATCTTGAGCGCCTTGAAGAGATAGGCCCCGAAGGGAAGCTGAGGTGTCATGTCCTTGCCGGACCCATAGGTGGCGACGGTGCCGTTGTGCGCCATCACCTCCGACAGCAGCCCGGCATTGGCCCCAAACTCCACCTCGACGGCCCGGTCGACGCCGTGACGGTTGGTGGCGTCCATGATCTTGTCGGCCAGATCGGGATCGGCATAGTCGAAGACATGCGCAGCACCCGCATCGCGCACCCGCTCCATCGCGGTGGGCGAACAGGTCGCGATCACCTCTGCCCCCGCGGCGCTGGCGAGTTGCACGGCATTGTGGCCGACCGCGCCCGCCCCGCCCGAAACCAGCAGCCTCTGCCCGGCCACGCAGCCGGCCCCGAAGACGGTCTGCGCCGCCGTGAGCCCGGGAATGCCCAGACAGGCCCCGGTGGCGAAATCGGCGGCCTCTGGCAGAGGCACGGCCTGCGCGGCAGGCAAGGCGATGTATTCTGCCGCAGTGCCGAAGGCGCGCTGCCACTGTCCGTTCCATATCCACACGCGGCTGCCGATGCGCCCGGCGGGCACGCCGTCGCCCACCGCCTCGATCACGCCCGCCCCGTCGGAATGCGGAATGATCCGAGGGAAGGCGGGTTTGGTCACGCCGGGGCGCGCCCCGGCGCGTGCTTTGGCATCCGATGGGTTGACGCCCGAGACATGCAGCCGCACCAGAACCTCGCCCGGGCCCGGGTCCGGCGTGGGTATCTCGCGACGCTCCAGAACCTCATGGGGCGGGCCGAACCGGCTGTAGATCATGGCGTGCATGTATGGACTCCAGTCAGGTGGGGTGCGGGCGGATCATCACATCCCCCGTGGCGTGATTTCGGTTGCGTCCACGGTGTCGGACAGTCGCGCGATCTCGGTTCGATCGGCGGGCGCGTGGGGCCGCCGGTTCACGCCGTACCGGACGCAACGATGCAGGCGATAATGTGTGTCGGTGGCGCAATGGCGAATCGAGACCTTTACCGGTGATTGCCCGATCAGGGCCGCTCGCGAAAGCCATGCCGAACAGCGCCTGCTACCGGACGTGGGAAGATCTGCGGCGACGGAGGTCATCACAAGGCGGTCCTGCTATTGTGGTCACTGCATGGCGGCGTCCTGCGCATTTTACCCGGTGCATAGCAGTTTTTCTTCGAGAGACTCAACTCTCGCTTTCCATCGCCCGGTGCCGCTGAGATGACGTCGCCGGGATGGTCGATGCCCGCCGATCTTACGCACCACGTCGGCCTGACGAGGACATCGACGAGATCATCCTGCGCCCGACCACCCAGTAAGTGTGAACGGCATCGACACGTGATCGCATTCGACATGGGGTGTGTCTCGTCGGGGCATGCAGACTGCGGCACCCCGGTCGAGAGCACCAAGGGTTCCCATCATGCGCGCTTGATGTCTGACGACATGTCGCCCTTTCGTGGTCGTCTGTGTCTTTTACGTTAGTCAACGACTACCAGCGGACGCCGGTAGCATCACGCTTGGAATGCAATTCCAGATACTGAAGTATGATATCGTCGGTGACATTGCCTGACTTGGTCGAAAATATCCACGCGCCCAGAACCGCCGCCCCCAGTAGCGCTTGCGCGATTCGGGGAACTCCATCTGCACACGGCGGGACGAGCGGCCCTTGATGCGAAGCATCACGCTTGCAAGCGCCAGCTTTGGCGGCACGTTGATGACCATGTGGACATGATCGCGCGCCAACACGCCTTTCACGATAGGCCCGCCCATCTCGTTGCAGGTCTGGATGATGATCGCCCGGATTCGCGCGCGGATCGCCCCTTGGAACCCCTTGTAGCGATATTTCGTGACCCACACGACGTCGACCCTGTGGTAAAATCGCGTGTGCGCGGATGACGACGAGAGATCAGCCAAGGATTCGCTGAAGCGGACCGGCTGGACGCCGGTGGTTGCGATCCAATAGGTGGAAAATAATGTTACCGCCAAGGTCACGTCGGATCGCGTCAGGTGCTGCGCCGTGGCGCAATTGCGCCGGCCCTGAACCTGTGCCTTCTATATCGCGCGACACATGCACAGGAGCAGAGCCATGACACAGCCCCGTACCGCAGCCGACCCCTACGAGATCCGCGACCCCGTCTGGATCGAGATGCGCGACGGCACGAAGCTGGCCGCGCGGATCTGGCTGCCGCACACCGCCCATGACAGCCCTGTGCCGGTGGTGCTGGAATACCTGCCCTACCGCCGCCGCGACGGCACCCTGCCCCGCGACGAGCTGCATCACGCCTGGTTCGCGCGCAACGGCTATGCCGGGGTGCGGGTGGATATTCGCGGCAACGGCGATTCCGACGGGATCATGGAGGACGAATACACCACCACAGAGCTTGACGACGGCGTGCAGGTCATCGAATGGCTGGCGCGGCAGGACTGGTGCTCGGGCACGGTGGGCATGATCGGCATTTCGTGGGGCGGGTTCAACGGCTTGCAAATCGCCGAACTGGCCCCGGAGCCGCTGAAGGCGGCGGTGACGATCTGCTTTACCGATGACCGCTATGCCGATGATATCCACTACATGGGCGGCTGCATGCTGACCGAGAATATCGGCTGGTCCTCGCAGATGCTGGCCTATTCCTCGCGCCCGCCCGACCCCGCGATCGTCGGTGACCGCTGGCGCGAGATGTGGCGCGACCGACTGGAGCGTCAGCCGCTGCACCTCGAGACATGGCTGCGCCATCAGCGCCGTGATGCCTACTGGAAACACGGCTCTGTCTGCGAGAACTGGGGCGCGGTCACGGCGGCGATCCTCGCCGTGGGCGGCTGGGCCGATGCCTATTCCAACGCAGTGCCGCGCACGCTTGCCGGCCTGCGGGCCCCGGCGCGCGGGCTGGTCGGGCCATGGGCGCACAGATATCCCAATGCCGCCTATCCCGAACCGCGCATCGGCTTTCTGCAGGAATGCCGGCAATGGTTCGATCACTGGCTGAAAGGGATCGAGAGCGGAGTCGCGGACATCCCCGCCTACAGGTTTTTCATCATGGATTCGATGGAACCGTCGCGCCGCATCGACGTGCGACCGGGCCGCTGGGCGGCAGAGCCGCAATGGCCCTCGCCCCGGCTCGCGACATGGAAGCTCGCACTGTCACAGGCGGGCTTGGGCGATGCACCCGGCACCGGAGCGCTCAACGTCGGCGGCCCGCAGACACTGGGGGCAGGCGGGCAGCGCTTTTGTCCGGGGCTGCGCGACCTCTACGAGATGGCCGATGACCAGACCGCCGATGATGCGGCAGGGCTCAGCCTCGACAGCGCGCCGCTGGAGAACGGGATCGACATCGTCGGGGCGGCTGAGCTGACGCTGCGCGCCACGCCCGACGCACCCACGGGATTCATCGTCGCGCGGCTCTGCGATCTGCGCCCCGACGGAACCAGCGCCTTCATAACAATGGGGGTGCTCAACCTGACGCATCGCGGCGGCCATGACCGGGTCGATCCGATGACACCCGGCCAGCCGGTCGAGGCGGTGCTGCGGCTCAACGATATCGCCTACCACCTGCCGCGCGGGCACCGGCTGCGACTGTCGCTGTCGACGAGTTACTGGCCGATGATCTGGCCCTCCGCCGCGCCGCTGTCGCTGGCGCTCGACACCGCCGCGACGGCGCTTGCGGTGCCGCTGCGCCCCGCGACCGACGAGGACGCGCCACAGTTCGGCCCACCCGAGGACACGCGCGAGGGCGCGTCCGAGACGCTGCGCCCCGACACGTCCGAACGCATCGAACAGACGCTTGCCGATGGCACGCGGCGTCTGCGCATCGTCACCGATGGCGGGCGTGAGCGTCAGACATCGACCGGGATCGAGTCCGGGCGCCATGTCGACGAGCTGTGGGATATCCACCCCGACGATCCGCTGTCGGCCCGGATGGAGACCCGCTGGATCTTCGAGGTCGGGCGCGACGACTGGCAGACCCGCACCGAGACCCATACCGAGGTGACCTGCGACGCCACGCATTTTCAGGTGCGGGCGTGGCTGCGCGCCTATGAGGCCGGCAGTCCATTCATCGACCGATCCTGGGATTTCCGGGTGCCGCGCGACGGGATCTGACGATCGAAACGACGCGCTCTGATGCGCATGTCACGGGCCATTCGGCGCAGATTGACGCGGCAGCCCGCGTCAAACAGCTTGCGCCCCTGACCCGCACGGAGCAAGATGGATGGATGACCCAACCCCATCTGGCGCGCAACCTGCGCGCGCTTTGCAGCTACACGTCCTCGATATCGGATGCCTGTCGCAGCATGGGCATCAACCGTCAGCAATTCACCAAGTATCTCAACGGCGCATCGCGCCCCTCGCCGCGCAACATGCGCCGGATCTGCGATCATTTCGGGGTCGAGGAGGACGAGCTCATGGTGCCGCATGGACGCTTTGCCGAGATGATCGCCCTGCGCCCGCGCGCCCAGCACCTGATCCGCGCCCTGGGACCGGCCGCGCCGCAGATCGACCGGATGTTCAACCAGTCCTCGGAAAGCCTGAAACCCTATTGCGGCTATTATTTCTATTACTACCACACGCCCAGCCGTCCCGGCATGATCCGCCGCTCATTGCTGCGCATCGCCGAGTACAAGGGGATCTTCTACACCCGCCTCAACGAGAGGATCCAGCCCGAAGAAAGCCCGCTGGGGCGGTCGCATTTCGTGCGCTATGTCGGTGTGGCGGTGATGCTGGCCGGGCGCATCTTCATCGTCGATCACGATGCGCGGGATCTGCGCTCGCTGTCGCAGACGGTGCTGTTCACGACGCAGACTGGCGAGATCGAGGTGCTGACCGGCATGACACTGGGGGTTCAGGGCCGGATTGCCCGCGCGCCGTTCGCGGCTCGCGTCTTTCTCGAATATCTCGGCCCGCGGATCGATACGCTGGCCGCGCTGCGGCGGACAGGCATTTTCGGGGCCGAGGGCGCCGATCCGCCGCGCCATGTCGCCCGCATGCTGGCCTCGAACGGGACGGAGCCGCAATTGCTGACCGCCCTGGAATTGCCGGTCTGACGCGAGATGACGCACACCGCGCTCAAAATGCCTGCGCATTCGTGCAGACTGCGCAATTGTTCCGGAACGCCCCAAAGCGCACGCTTCGCGCCAAATCAGAACAAACGAACGGGAGAGAGCCATGCAAAAATCATCACTGAAACGCGCCTTTCCGGCGCTGAGCCGCCGCCAGTTGCTGGGCGGGGCCGCCGGCCTGTCGGCCGCCACCATGTTCCCTGTGACCGCCTGGGCCCAGGGCAGCCAACTGAACGTGCGCGTCTATACCGAACCCGACGAGGCCGACCCGCTTGACGCCTCGGGCTTTGGCGAGGCGATGCTTTATGGCTGCATCTACCGCAACCTGATCCAGTACGTGCCCGGCGACACCTGGGATCACCAGCTCGACCTTGCCGAAAGCATCGAGCAGACCAGCGACACGACCATCGCCTTCACCCTGAAGGAAGGCCAGATGTGGTCGGACGGCTACGGCGAGATCACTGCCGAAGACGTCGCTTTCACGTTTCAACGCAATCTCGACCCCGAGATGAATTCGCGCATCCTGCCCGATATCGGCCCGCTCGCCCGCGTCGAGGTCACGGGCAGCCATTCCGGCGTGTTCCATTTTGACGAGCCTTACGCGCCGTTCTGGACGATCGCGCTGCCCTATCTGGCCGGTGCCATCATGTGCAAGGCCGCGATCGAGGAGGCCGGCGGCCGCATCGACACCAACGTGCCGCCCACGGTCTCGGGCCCCTACCGCGTGCGCGAGCAGCGCCCCGGCGAGCGGTGGGTGCTGGATCGCAACACCGACTATACCGGCGACATGCCTGCCGAATTCGAGCGCTGCGACATCGTCTATATCGGCGACGAGGCCGCGGCCGAGATCGCGCTGGAGGCCGGCGATCTGGACTTCACCGAGGTCAGCCCCGGCTCGGTGGCGCGCCTGCAGGACGCCGCGCCCGCAAATACCGACATGTCGATGCACCCGTCGCTGTTCTATGTCTGGGTCGGCATGAATCTCGACAATCCCAAGTTCGAGGATATCCGCGTCCGGCAGGCGATCCAGAACGCGATCAACGTCGATACCATCCTCGAGGCCGCCTGGTATGACGTCGCCGAGCCGTCGACCGGGATCATCGCGCCGGGTCTGATCGGCCACCGGCCCGCCTCCATGATCCCGTCCGAGGGCGATCCGCAGCGCGCCCGCGCGCTGCTCGACGAGGCCGGGATCGACCGGCTGCAGGTGACGCTGAACGTCCTCAACGACGTCACCTTCACAACGGCGGCGCAGGTCATGCAGGCGACGATGACCGAGGCCGGGATCGACCTGATGATCGAGGTCCACGAATCGGGGTCCTTCTGGACCCTCGGTGTCGAGGCGGACGGCGAACGCTGGCGCGATCTGGAACTGATCATGAACCGATTTTCCATGCTGCCGGACCCGTCCTATGCCACGGCGTGGTTCACCACCGAGCAGATCGGAGACTGGAACTGGGAGCGGTTCTCGAACGAGGAATTCGACCGGCTGCACGAAGAGGCCCGCACCGAAACCGATGCCGATCGTCGCGACGAGATGTATCGCCGCGCACAGGACCTGATGGAGGAATCCGGCGCCTACCGCTTCATCACGCATGGCGTGACGCCGAACCTCTATTACACCAGCGTGGTGCCGGCGACGCGGCCCGACGGTCTGCCGCTCGTGCAGTATTTCCGCCGCGCCTGACGACGTAACGATGCGGGTGCCCTGACGGCACCCGCAGTCATGTTCGCACGAGGAGTGCCGCGTGCTCCAATATACGATCCAACGTATCGCGCTGGCGCTCGGCATCGTATTTGTCGCGATGTCGGCGCTTTTCGGCGTGATGATCGCCCTGCCGGGGGATCCGACCTCGGTCCTGCTGGGGCCGCGCGCGACGCCCGAGATCCGCGCGATGTTCCGCGCGCAGATGGGGCTCGACGATCCGGTGCTATTGCAGATCCTGCGGTTCTGGGGCCGCGTCCTCAGCGGCGATCTGGGCACCGATTTCTTCCGCAATCGCCCCGTGTCCGAGGCCGTTCTGAACGCGCTGCCGCACACGGTCGCGCTGGTCTTCGGCGCGATCTTCTGGTCGGCCACGCTCGGCATCCTGCTGGGCGCGTTCTCGGCGGATCGCCGCAACAGCCTTCTGGACCGGCTGACAGGCGTGCTGTCGGTGGCCTTCATCGCGGCGCCGTCCTTCGTGGTAGCGCTTTACAGCCTGCTTCTCTTCGCCGTCGTATTGCGCTGGTTTCCGTCGATCGGCGCGGGCGAGCCGGGCGACATCCTCAGCCGCATCCACCACCTCGTGCTGCCGTCACTGGCGATCGGGCTGGCCTGGGTCGGCTATGTCGCGCGCATCGTGCGCGCCTCGATGCTCGAGGCGATGAATGAAAGCTTCATCCGAACCGCGCGCGCCTTCGGGCTGCCGCGCCGCCGTGTGACGTATAATTATGCGCTGCGGGTGGCGATCCTGCCGGCGGTGCAGGTGCTGGGCGTGGGCATCGGCGGCATGCTGTCAAGCGCGGTGTTTGCCGAGATCGTGTTCTCGCGCCCCGGCATCGGCACGCTGATCTACGACTCGGTCTCGTCGCGCAACTACCCCGTCGTGATGGGGTCGATGCTGGTCGCCATCGGCTTTTTCGTGACCTGCGCGCTGATCGCCGACCTGATCAACGCCGCCCTCGACCCCCGACACAGGACCTCCCGATGAGCGCGTTCAAGCACACTCTTGCGGGCCGGCTGCTGGCCGATCCGCTGGCGGTGATGGCGGTGATCATCATCGCCGCCCTCGTGACGCTGGCCGTGTTCGCCGATGCGGTCGCGCCGCATGACTTCAGGGCGATGAACATCGCCGACCGGTTCGCCGCGCCCTCGGCGGACTACTGGCTGGGCACCGACAATCTGGGCCGTGACACGTTTTCGCGGCTGCTGCAGGGCGGACGCATCGCGCTGACCGTGGGCCTGAGCGCGGTGCTGATCGCCGGATCGATCGGGCTGGTGCTGGGCATGGTCGCGGGGTTCGGGCCGCGCTGGCTGGACAATGCGCTGTTGTTCTTTTTCGACACGCTGCGCGCCTATCCGACGATCATCCTCGCGCTGGCGCTGGCGGCCTTGATGCCGCGCGGGCTGACGACGGTGATCGTGGTCGTTGTCCTGACCTCGTTTTCGGAATAAGGGCGCGTGGTGCGCACGCAGACCCTGTCGCTGAAACATGCCGAATTCATCCTGGCCGAGCGCGCCATGGGTGCCTCGTTCGGGCGGATCGTGTTCCATCACATCCTGCCCAACGTGCTGGGGCCGTTCTTCATCCTCGCGGCGATGAACCTGCCGGTGGTGATCACCATCGAGGCCGGGATGAGCTTTCTGGGCGTCGGGGTGCCGCCGGGCACGCCAAGCTGGGGCACCACCCTCAAGGACGGGTTCGACCATATCCGCCAGACGCCGTGGCTGATCATCGCGGGCGGTCTGCCGCTGATCCTCGTGACGCTGGGGTTCACCTTCCTCGGCGAGGCGTTGCGCGATCAGCTCGATCCCAAGCTGAGGAAAAGCCGATGACCGAGACACTCAGGGTGCGTGACCTGTCGGTCAGCTACGACACACGGCAAGGCAGCCTGCAGGCGCTGCGCGGTGTGTCGCTCGACGTGCAGGCCGGCGAGATCGTCGGCGTGGTGGGCGAATCGGGCTGCGGCAAATCCACCCTGATCAGCGCGCTGATGCGCCTTCTGCCGGAAAACGCGCACGTCACGGATGGCCGGATCGAGCTGGATGGCGAAGACATCCTGACGGCGAGGCCGCGCCGCTTGCGCGCGATGCGCGGGCGCGAGATATCGGTGGTGTTCCAGGACCCGATGACATCACTGAACCCGGTGCTCAGCATCGGGCGCCAGATGCGCGACATCCAGTATCGCGAGGGGATCTCGACCGCCGAAAAGGACCGCCGCGCCGCCGCGATGCTGGGCCGGGTCGGCCTGCCCGATCCCGAGGCCAAGCTGCGGACCTATCCGCACGAGCTGTCGGGCGGCATGCGGCAGCGCGTGGCGATCGCCATGGCCACGCTGATGCATCCCAAGCTGCTGATCGCGGACGAGCCGACCACGGCGCTCGATGCCACGCTCGAGGTGCAGATCATCGCCCTCTTGCAGGCGATCCAGGCCGAGATCGGCTGCGCCATCCTGTTCATCTCGCATCATCTGGGCGTCATCGCCGAGCTCTGCGATCGCGTGGTGGTGATGTATGCGGGCGAAACGGTCGAGGAAGGGCCGGTCGCCGACATATTCGAGCGCCCCGCCCACCCCTATACGCACAAGCTGATCGAATGCGATCCCGGCCGGTTGAAGACCCGCGCCGAAACGCTGCCCTCGATCCCCGGCAGCCTGCCGGATCTGACCAACCCGCCCGCCGGCTGCATCTTTCGCGACCGCTGCGATCTGGCGACGGACCTTTGCGCCCGGCAGCGCCCGCCGCGCAGATCCGTGACACCGGGGCGCTGGTCGGCCTGTCATCATGCCGAAAAGGTGACCCCATGAGCGACCCGCTGCTGACCCTGAGGGATGTCTCTGTCGAATTTCCGGCGCTGAGCGGGCTGCGCGCGCTGATGGCGCCGGCTGAGGCGCGCCGCGTGCAGGCGGTGGCCGGCGTGTCGCTGCACCTGCGCGCCGGCGAAACGCTGGCGTTGGTCGGCGAATCCGGCTCCGGCAAGACGACGCTGGCGCGCGCCGTCAACGGGTTGGTACCGCTTGCGGGCGGCGAGGTGCATTTCGACGGGCAAGCGCTGCACGAGACCCCCGACTGGAAATCCGTGCGGCGGCGCATGGCGATGATGTTTCAGGACCCGACCGGCTCGCTCAGCCCGCGCAAGACCGTGGGCGAGTTGATCCTCGAGCCGTTCGTGATCCACGGCGTGCCGGTCGGCGATCGCAAGGCCCGCGCGCGCGAGTTGCTGGCCGCAGCCGGGCTCGACGCCGATTTCAAGGACCGCTACCCGCATCAGCTGTCGGGCGGCCAAGCGCGGCGCGTCGGTGTGGCGCGGGCGCTCGTGCTCGATCCCGCGCTGGTTCTGGCCGACGAGCCGACAGCCGGCCTCGACGTCTCGATCCAGGGCGAGATCCTCAACCTGATGAACCGCGTCAAGACCGAGCGCGGCCTCGCCACCCTGATCATCACGCACAACCTGAACATCCTGCGCCACATCGCCGACCGCGTGGCGGTGATGTATCTGGGCCGGATCGTGGAGACCGGACCCGTCGATCAGATCCTGACCGCGCCGGCGCATCCCTATACCCACGCGCTTATGGCGGCCAATCCCGAACCCGACCCGGCCGCTCGGCACGAGCGGCTGATCCTCAAGGGCGAGACACCGGCGCTGAACGCGCGGCCTCCGGGCTGCGAATTCCATCCGCGGTGCCCGGTCGCGCGCGCCGATTGCGCAACGGTCGCGCCCACGCTCGACCCCGCGCGCACCGGCGGTGCGGTCGCATGCCGCTACCCGCTCGACATGGGCGAGACGATCCCCGCCTGAGCCGCGCCTCAGCCCGGAAGACGCACCATCAGCAGGACGCTCGGCCTGGCCGAAACCCGGCAAGCACCGCACTCCAGGATCCCCATGAAGGTAAACTCGACTGCGCCACAGGCCCGCGCAGACCACCTTATCATGCAAGCCTACACGCTCAGGCGTCGTGACCTGCCACGGGATTTTTTCATCACGAGCATGTGAAACCGCGTCCCACGGCACAAGCTTTCCTTGGAAGGCCGATTCAACCCAAGGCATGAAGAGGCTGCTCAGCATGAGCGCGGCGAATAGAAAAACGGTTTGGCCAGATGACATGATGCGATCTCTTCAGTACAATTTGAAGGCCACACTGAAGCTCCTGCGACTCAATACTCTTGACGGAAGCGGGTAAGATTGTCCCCTTTGTGCCCGTGTGCGCCGCGCAAACGCGTGCCGTAGGCATCCGCTACAGATCATCGCCAAAGGAGGAACACGCAGAGATGGGGTGGATCCCGCTCTCCCCAACCGGCATCCCAATGTGCCATGCTTGCAGTTTCGAAACACAAGCTGAAGGAAAGGGTATCCATGCAAGAAGTTACCGTCATCGGCATCGATCCGGCAAAGAACGTGTTCCCTCTCCACGGTGCCGCGTCAGACGGGCGGCCCGTGTTCCGCAAGAAGCGTTCGCGGCCACAATTCGCACGGTTCATGGCCGAGCAACGACCTTGCCGTGTGGCATGGAGGCCTGCGCGGCACCGGCTACGCCCCTGCGGATTTCGACTGGGGCCGCGACAAGGGCTGGCGCGTCGTGCCGGCCGAGGAGTGCTGGCACCGCTCGCTGACGCCGCTGATGGCCGGGATCCGCGGCATGATCGGCGACATGGTCGGCGCTGCGCCGGTCTATCTGAGCTTTGACATCGACAGTCTCGATCCCGCCTTTGCCCCCGGAACGGGCACGGTGGAGCCCGGCGGCCTGAATATCTGGCAGGCCATCCAGAACATGCGCGGCTGCGCCGGTGTTAACGTCGTGGGTTGCGATCTTGTCGAGGTATCGCCACCATATGAAGCGTCCGGCAACACGGCCATGATGGCCGCAAGCCTGCTTTACGAAATACTCTGCGTCCTGCCGGGCGTGCCCCAAGGAAGTATCGCAGGGAAAAACCAGGAACAGGGAGATTGAAAGATGATGAAACGTCGTGAATTCCTGACCACGGCTGCTGCCGTCGGTCTGGGCACGCTGGCTGCGCCGAGGGTCCTGCGCGCCCAGGGCAGCCCGCTGAAGGTCGGCACCTATGGCGGGTATTTCGAGGAAAGCTTCAGGAAACATGTCTTTCCCGATTTCACCGACGCGACCGGGATCGCGGTCGAGTCGATCCCCGAACCCACCGGCGAGGCGTGGCTGGTTCAGCTTCAGCAAGCCGCCCGCGCCGGACAGGCCCCCGCCGACGTGTCGATGATGGCGCAGGTCGCGCGCATCCGCGGCGAACGCGCGGATCTCTGGGCCAAGCTCGACGCGGACGCGATGCCCAATACGGAAAACCTGCCCGATCATTTTCGCCACGGCTACGAAGATGGCAGCCTTTACGGCACAGGGGCTGTGAGCTGGTTCATCAGCCTCGTGACCAATACCGATGTTTATCCCGACGCGCCCACATCCTGGACCGCGTTCTGGGATCCGGCCAACGAGGATCGTCTCGGGCTGCTGGCGCTCGCCTCGAACTCTTTCCTGCTGGAGATCACCGCGACCTGCCATTTCGGCGGCACGGATATCCTGGCGACGGAAGACGGCGTGATGCAGGTTCTGGAGAAACTCTCGGAGGTGAAGCCCAACGTGCGGCTGTGGTATCGCGACGAGGGTCAGTTCCAGCAGGCGCTGGAAACCGGCGAGATCCCGATGGGACAGTATTACCACGATGTCACCGGGCTGGCAGCAGCCGATGGCAAGCCCGTGCGCTCGACCTTCCCCGAAGAGGGCGCGGTGCTCGATTCCGGATCTTGGGTCGTGTCGAGCGCGTCGGACGCGATCGAGGCCAGCCAGGTCTTCATCGACTACATGGCCCAGCCCGCGATTCAGGCCAAGCTGTCGCGCTTTGTCGGCACGGCGCCCACGGTGCCGCGCGACATGACCGACCTGACGGACGAGGAGTTTGCCGCCGTGTCGTCGGATATCCCGCCGATCCTGCCGCGGTACGATCTTTACGTGGACCGCGCCGACTGGGTGAACCAGAAATGGTCCGAGATGGTCACGGGCTGATAGTGTCACACCCGCCGTCCCGGCAAGCGCCGGGGCGGCCCCTTGCGGATGAGGCCCAATGACCGAACTGTCCCTCGATGGCCTGACCAAGCGGTTCGGCACCCTCACGGCGGTGGACGATGTCACCCTCGACATCACCGATGGCAGCTTTGTCTGTCTTCTGGGACCGTCGGGCTGTGGCAAGACCACCCTTCTGCGGCTTCTGGCGGGGCTGGAGCCCGCGAGCGCCGGCCGCGTCCTTGTCGCCGGGCGCGACATCACCGACACGCCCACGCATCGCCGCGATTTCGGCATGGTGTTCCAGTCGTTGGCTCTCTTTCCCCATCTCACCGTCTGGCAGAACGTGGCCTATCCGCTGAAGATCCGGGGCCGGCCCCGCGCCGAGTGCCGCAAGCGCGCGGATGAATTGCTGGATCTGGTGCAGCTTTCGGGCGTGGCCGACCGGCGCATCCACCAGCTGTCGGGCGGGCAGCGGCAGCGCGTGGCGATCGCGCGCGGCCTTGCCATCGATCCGCAGGTGTTCCTGCTCGACGAGCCTCTGTCGGCGCTGGACGCCAACCTGCGCGAGCACATGCAGGTGGAACTGCGCCAGTTGCAGCAAAGGCTGGGGGTGACCACCGTGGTGGTGACGCATGACCAGAAAGAGGCGTTGACCATGGCCGACACGGTGATCGTGATGCAGGAGGGCCGGGTGCAGCAGGTCGGCACCCCGATGGAGGTCTATCGCGACCCCGCCAATGCCTTTGTCGCGGGGTTCATCGGCACCTCGAACCTGATGCCCTGCACGCTGCATGATGACCGGACGCTCGCGCTGTCGGGTCAGACGGTGACGCTTGACCCCGAGGACCGCGTCAAGGCCGCCCCCGGCCCGGCCGTGTTGTCGATCCGGCCCGAGGATGTGCGCCTCGGAGATGCCGGTGACGGCCTGCCCGCGCGTGTCGCCTTCATCCGCGATCTGGGCGAAAGCGTGCAATTCGTGCTCGATCACGACGGTCAGACGATCACTGCCCTCTTTTCCCCGCAGGCGCGACCCGCCGCGACACTCGGCGACCGCGTGGGGGTGTCCTTCGCGCCCGGCGGCCGCGTGGTGCTGCCGGCATGAGCGCGCCCCCGGAAAAGACCACGCCCGGCTGGCTGGCGGCCCTGCCCGCGGCGTGGCTGGCGGTGTTTTTTCTGATCCCCTTTGCCATCATGCTGTCGGTCAGCGTGGCGCACCGGGTGCCTGGCGGGTTCTTCGAGCCGGGTTTCGAGATGGGTAGCTACCTGCGGTTTGTCTCGGTATTCTTCGGCCAGATCCTTCTGACGTCGATCCTGTTCTCGGCGGCGGCGGCGGTGATCTGCGTGACGCTGGCCTTTCCGTTCACTGTGATCCTGACGCGCCTGAGCGGGCGGGCGCAGACCGTGGTTCTGGTCGTCCTGCTGGCGGTGCTGTCGCTGTCGGAGGTGATCATCGGCTTTGCCCTGTCGACGCTGCTGTCGCAGACCGCCGGGGTGGGCAATCTGCTGGCATGGCTGGGCCTGATCGAGCAGTCGCGCGCCTTCACGCCCAGCTTTTTCGCGCTTCTCGTGGGGATGTGCTATCTGGGGCTGCCTTACGCGGTGCTGGTGCTTTATCCGCCGGTGTCGCGGCTCGATCCCGAACTGGGCGAGGCTGCGCGGATGATGGGGGCGGCGCCCTTCACGGCCTTTCGCACGGTCACGGTTCCGCTGCTGCGCACACCGATCTTCGGGGCGCTGATCCTGGTCTTCGTGTTCACACTGGGGGTCTACCTTCTGCCACAGGTGCTGGGCCGGCCGCAGCACTGGACGCTGTCGGTGCACATAACGGATCAGGCTATATTCCAGTCGAACCTGCCGTTCGCGGCGGCGATGGCGGTGCTGCTCTTGCTGGTGTCGCTGGCCATGGTCGGGCTGACGCTGCTTCTGGGACGGGGGGCACGGGCATGACGCGGGGCGTGCAGATTGCGTACGTGCTCGCGATCCTCGCGCTGCTGGCCGCGCCGATCGTGGTGATCGCGGGGGTCTCGCTCAACGGGCAGCAATCGCTGCGCTTTCCGCCGCAAGAGCTGTCGCTGCGCTGGTACGGCGCGCTGTTCGGCGCGGCCGACTGGATGGGGCCGCTGCGCAACTCGCTGGTGATCGCCGCGACATCCGCCCTGCTCGCCGTCACGGTGGCGCTGCCGCTGGCGCTGCATGTCTGGTCGCGCGACACATGGGTCTCGCGCGCGCTTTATACGCTTGGCGTGGCCCCTTTCATGCTGCCGCCGGTGATCTCGGCGCTCGGGTTTCTGGTGTTCTGGGTGTCGGCGGGGTTGTACGGTCAGATCTGGGCCACAATCATCTCGCATGGCGTTTTCCTGGTGACGCTGCCGCTGGTGACCATCAGCCTCGGCCTCGCGGGCATCGACAGGACGCTGGTCGAGGCGGCGCGCACCATGGGCGCAACACAGGGCCAGATCCTGCGCACGGTGATCCTGCCGCTGATCGTGCCTTACATGATCTCGGGCTATGCCTTCGCCTTCGTGCTGTCGCTGAACGAATACATCATCGCCTACATGGTTGCGGGTTTTACCGTCGAGACACTGCCGATCAAGATCTTCAACAGCCTGCGTTATGGCTATACACCGATCATGGGCGTGGTCTCGGTGATGTTCATCGCCCTCGCCGTGCTGGTCTTCGGGCTGATCGGAAAATTCGGCAATCTGCCAAGGCTGCTTGGCGCGGATAGGATCGGGGACTGATGGGACTGACACTGGCCCTGTGGCAAGGCGAAGGCGTGGCGGGCGATCTGCCGGCCACGGTGGCGGCGTTGTCGGGCATCGCGCGCGAGGCCACAGAAAAGGGTGCCGCGCTGCTGGTCTTTCCCGAAGGCTACCTGACGGGGTATCACATCCCCGGCCTTGCGGTCGGCGATCTGGCGGGTGTCGAGGACGCGCTCACCGAGATCGGCCGCATCGCCGCCGAGACCGGGCTGAGCATCGTCGTCGGCACGCATATTGACATGCCCGAGGGGCTGCGCAATGCCGCCGTCGTGTTCTCGGGTACCGGCGCCGAGATCGGCCGCTATCACAAGCGCGCCCTTTATGGGGCCTGGGAAAAGGCGACGTTCCGGCCGGGCGACAGCCCGCTGCGCTTTGCCTGCGGCGACCTGACGGTCGGTGTCGCAATCTGCTACGATGTGGAGTTTCCCGAACTGATCCGGGCCGAGGCACTGGCCGGGGTCGATCTGGTGCTGGTGCCCACGGCCCTGATGGCGCCGCATCATCGCGTCGCGCAGCAGCTCGTGCCGGTGCGGGCGATGGAGAACCAGATCTTTCTGGCCTACTGCAACCGCACCGGGCGTGAATTCGGGCGCGACGGCGCGCTCGACTTCGTCGGCCTGTCGTCGATCCGCGGCCCCGAGGGCGAGATGCTGGCCGAGGCGGGCACAGCGCCCGAACTGCTGCTGGCCACGCTGGAAGCCGCCGGACTGAGCGCCGCGCGCGACGCCTTCAGCTATCTGGATGATCTGGCCGGGCTGCGCCTGCCCTGATCCTCCGATCGCGCACCTGAGAGAGTACCGTAAAGTGTGGGGCAAACATGCGGCCATCGCAGTTTCGGACAATGGTTGCGGTGCTGGATACCATTGCTCGAACTTGGCGCGAAGGGTGACCTGCGCCAGCGTTCGAACGCCGCCCCTGACCTACCGCCTGCTGAAACCGGCCGAGGTTCATGCGCAACCAGAAAATGCGTTGTTTCAGTGTTGCGTCGAAAACTTTTACCTTTTCGATTTCTGTCGTTTTTGAGTTGATGAAATCGATGCGCTTCGTGCTCGTTCGAAGCGCGATGATCACCGGAACGGTAATCGCGCCCTCCGCTGCGGGCGTGGCATGGGGCAGGTTCCATCCGTTTGCACCGTGTGGAGGGGACATGGCCTTGATCTCCCCTTGTATCGTCAATCTCCGATCCATATGTATCGGGGATAGACGATAAAGGGAAACGCAAGATGCTTGACCAGAATACCGTGGCACCGCCACCTTCGATCGAGGCGGATCGGATCGCCGCCATCGCCAAGGCGCTCGCGCATCCGGCGCGGGTCAGGATCATCGCATTCCTTCTGTCGCGTCCGGGCTGCATCGGCGGGGACATCGTGGATCAGGTCGGGCTGGCCCAATCGACCGTCTCTGAACACCTGCGGATCCTCAAGGGTGCAGGGATCGTGACGGGCACCATCGAATATCCCCGGGTCTGCTATTCGCTCGACCCCTCGGCGCTTGCACCGATGCAGGGTCTGATCGCGGCCATCGCCGCGCGCCCTCCGGGTGGCGACGAGGCCTGGTGCCATACCCCCCAAGGCTGCACCCCCAAGGAGGCGAACCAATGAGCACAGTCACCGTCCATGACCCGGCGATGTGCTGCGCGGCGCGGACGAGCTGCACATCGTGCGCGCGGACCTGAACGCATCGACGCTCATGGGATCCGCATCGACCCCGAGGCAGAGATGCAAATCTATCGCGACCGCATCCTCGCAACCAAGGGGGCCTGGTGACGCGCCATACCGTGGTGCCGATGCTGGCCGAAGACCCGGTCGGCGCAGACCGCCTGCGCGCGCTGGTCGGCCGCACACCCGCACTTGCCTGAATAGAGAGGAACGTAACACTCATGCCCGCATTCGAACGATATCTCTCGGTCTGGGTCGCATTGGCGATCCTTGTCGGTCTCGGCCTCGGCCAGGCAGCGCCGGGTCTGGTGAATTTTCTCGCGAGCCTCGAATACGGTTCCGTCAATTTCGTGGTCGCGGTGCTGATCTGGTTCATGGTCTACCCGATGATGGTGGCGGTGGATTTCACCAGCCTCGCGCGGATCCATGAACGGCCCAAGGGGCTGGTCATCACGCTGACGGTGAACTGGCTGATCAAGCCGTTCACCATGGCCGCGCTCGGGGTGCTGTTCTTCGAATGGGTCTTCGCGCCGTTCATCGAACCGGGTACCGCCGGGCAGTATATCGCCGGCATGATCCTGCTGGGGGCGGCCCCCTGCACGGCGATGGTGTTCGTGTGGTCGACGCTGACCAAGGGCGATCCGAACTATACCCTCGCGCAGGTCTCGCTGAACGACGCGATCATGATCTTCGCCTATGCGCCGATCGTGGCGCTGCTGCTGGGGGTCACGGATATCACCGTGCCCTGGGCGACACTGGTGCTGTCCGTGGGGCTTTACGTGGTAATCCCGCTCATCGCCGGCATCCTCACCCGGGTCGTGATGACGCGCCGCGCGGCCACGAAAGCCGAGGCCGAGGCGGCGGTGCACGCCTTCACCGGGCGGGTCAAGCCGCTCTCGGTGCTGGGGCTGCTGGCGACCGTGGTGCTCTTGTTCGGGTTCCAGGGCGAGGTGATCCTGAACCAGCCACTGGTGATCGTGATGATCGCGATCCCGCTGCTGATCCAGTCCTACGGTATCTTCGCGGTGGCCTATTGGGCGGCCAAGGCGTGGCGCGTGCCGCACAAGGTCGCGGCCCCCTGCGCGATGATCGGCACGTCGAACTTCTTCGAGTTGGCAGTCGCGGTGGCCATCGGTCTTTTCGGCCTCAACTCGATCGCTGCGCTGGTGACGGTGGTGGGCGTGCTGGTCGAGGTGCCGGTGATGCTGAGCCTCGTGTGGTTCGCCAACCGCACGCGCCATTGGTTCCCCGAAGAGGAAACCGCGATCCGCGCCACCAGAACAAACGAACAGACCTGATCTATCCGACGGCATTGATCGGCCTTGACCATTCGGCGGCCCGGGGCCCGCTGATCGACTGTCTGACCGATCTGCAAGACATGGCCGCGGCGCCGCGTGCGTGCGGGCCTGTCCTGCGGGGGTGCGGCGACGTCTGCTGGCCACGGATTTCTCGCCACCGGTGGCAAGGCCGAGATGCATCTGGATTGGACACATCGTTACGCGAGGTATCTGCGCCCGGATCTCGGCCTGAACCTTGTGCTGGTGCTCGCCGGCGGCAATAGTTTGCACCGTGACACGCTCTACCACCTCGTGAATGGCGCTGCCGGGCAAGGCCGCCATCATCGACGCCGATCACCACGCGGTGGCCTTCGGCACGCATGACGACACGCCCCACGCACGATCTGGAAGGGCCCGCCGCTGCACGAGATGTGGCTGTCCGATCCCGACGGCACGCTGATCGAGGTCTATACCCGGCTGACCGGTGACGAACTGGCTAGAGTCGACTACGATCAAGTTGAATCTTTGGAATTCACACCCGGCCTGATTTCTGATTCATGCTGACTGCCGTGAAGGGGGTCGGCATGGATGGGGAAACCGTATTCTTCGGATTTGCGTCAGCGGTTTGTAGCCGCTCTGGATGAGGGCATGTCGGCCAGTGCGGCAGACCGCCGGATGCGCGTCGCTCCGGTCGACAGCGGTCCGTTGGGCGGCGACGGGGCAGCGTGTGGGTCGGGCCGACGCGCTGCCGATGGGTGGGGACCGGCGCTCGGGCGCGTTTGAGCCCCATGCGTCCAGGATCCTTGGCTGGCTGGAGCGGACACCCGACCTGTTCCTGAGCGAGATCGTTGCGCGGCTGGCCACCGATGGCTTTGACCGCATTGATGCCCCCATGCTGATCGAATGCGCCATGGGCGGGGACGCATTCACCGCCTGGGTGGAACAGATGCTTGTGCCGACCCTTTCAGCGGGTGATGTGGTGATCTGCGACAACCTCAGCGTCCATAAGAACGCCAGGGCGCGAGCTGCCATCGAGGCGCGCGGCGCCGAGTGGCGTTTTCTGCCCGCCTATTGCCCAGACCTCAACCGGGGCTCCGCCCGTTCAGGGCTGAAGTGATCCTCAGGATCAATTCCAGGACGCCCTTCACCCCCATCGAGATGGTATTCGCCAGGATCAAGGCACGCGTGCGCAGCGCTGCTGCGAGATGCGCCGATAGCCTCTGCACCGCCATCGCATCCGCCCTGACCGCCTTCACCCCACAAGAATGCGCGCGATATCTCCGGCACGCAGGGTATGCGTCAGCTTGATCGCCGATGATTCCAGACAAAATCTGACAGTGGCCATCGGAGCACGCCATAAGTGAAACGCTGCAGCCAGTCACGACCAGCTTCAACCGCTCTCTGAGCTTAGAGCATCGGTTCGATCGCCTGACTAGGGCGCGTCGCGTTCATTCGCATTCACGCTCCGCGCCCTAAATAGTTGATTTCGCATGTTCTAGTAGCTCAAAACCGGTTCCCACTTTTGAGCAACATGCCCTAGGGATCCTGGTGCGGTGGTTCTTCGTGAGATCCTCGCGCGCAGCGGCATCGTGGGGTGGATGATGCTGCAGTTGCGCGATCTGCGGCGTCAGGAAGATGTCGTGCATGATCTGGCGTCCCTGATCCGGACGAGTGTTCTGCCGGCAGTCCGGGCCGTGCTGCCACCGCATGCTGCACGGCGAGCACCCGGTCACGCGTCACCCCCTCGCCGAACGTGTCCGACAGGCGCGCGCCGCCCCGCCGCGCCTTCAACAGCGCCTCGACCAGTGGGGCTTTCACGCTGCGATCACCGCGCCGGCGGCGATCATCGACTCGATCTGCGCCGTCCCGTAGCCCGCCTCTTGCAGGATCTCGCGGCTGTGCTGGCCCAACACCGGAGCCGCGCGTCGTACGCTTGCCGGGGTCTCGCTGAACTTGACGGGGTGCCCCAATGTCTTGACGCGCCCGGCCACCGGGTGATCGACCTCGAGGATCATGTCGCGCGCCTGCGCCTGCGGGTCGGCCTGCATCTCCAGAATATCGAGCACCGGGCCGGCGGGCAGACCCGCCTCCTCCATCCGTTGCAGCCAGACCGCCGAGGGCTCGTGCCGCAGATAGCCGTTCAGGATCTCTTCAAGCTCCGCCAGATGCTGCATCCGGTCGTGGTTGGAGGCAAAGCGCGGATCGTCGTTCAACTCCGGTGCGCCGATCACGTCGAGAAACCGCAGCCAGTTGCGCTGATTGGCGGCGCCCACATTGATCCAGCCATCGGCCGTCTCGAACGCCTGATAGGGGCCGTTCAGGGGATGCGCCGACCCCATCGGGCCGGGCGCGACACCGGTGGCAAAGGCGATCGCCGATTGCCAATACGTCTGGGTGATCGCCGCCTCGAAGAGCGAGGTGTCGACCTTCTGCCCCTCGCCGGTCTGCAACATATGCGCATAGGCGGCAGAGACACCCATCGCGGCGACGATCCCGGCGGTGATGTCCGAGACCGGCGCGCCGGTCTTCACCGGGGGGCGTCCCGGCCCCTCGCCGGTGATCGACATCAGCCCCGACATGCCCTGCGCGATGAGATCGAACCCGCCGCGCATCGCATAGGGCCCGGTGCGGCCAAAGCCGGAAATCTCGCAATAGATGAGGCGCGGATTGATGGCGCGCAGATCCTCGTATCCCAGCCCCAGCCGTTCCATCGTGCCCATGCGGTAATTCTCGATCACCACATCGGCCTCTTTCAGCAGGCGGGTCAGGGCCTCGACAGCCCCCGGGTCCTTGAGGTTCAGCGCAACGCCGCGCTTGTTGCGGTTCATCATCATGTAGGCGGCGGATTCGCCCATCATCGCGGGCGGCACGAAGCGGCGGCTGTCATCGCCGTCGGGCTTTTCGACCTTGATCACGTCCGCGCCCATATCGGCCAGCATGAGGCCACAGACCGGCCCGGCCATGATATGCGCCAGCTCGATCACCTTCATGCCGGCAAGCGGGCCTGCCTTGGTCATGTCCCGCTCCAGTCCGGTTTCTGTTTGCTCAGAAACGCTTCCAGCCCGCGGCGGAAATCGCGGCTCATGTAGCACATCTCTATGAGGTCGGCGTCATCGACCCTCGTGGCGGCGCTGATCCGGCGCATCGCCTCCTTGGTGGCGCGCAGCGTCAGCGGGGCCATTTCCGCCAGCGTCCCTGCCAGTTCCCCGGCGCGCGTCATCAGGGCATCCTCATCCGGCAGCACCTCTGAGATCAGGCCGCAGGTCAACGCCTCCTCGGCCCCGATCAGACGCGCGGTGAAGATCATCTCGCGCACGCGGCCCGCCCCCATCAGCGCCGACAACCGCGCCAGATTGGCCGCAGCCAGACAATTACCGAGCGTGCGCGCGATCGGAAATCCGAACTTGAGGTTGGCCGCCGCGATGCGGATATCGCAGACCCCGGCAATCGCGGCACCCCCGCCGGTGCAGGCCCCGTTGATCGCCGCCACCGTGGGCAGCGGGCACCGCTCGACCGCGTCCAGCACGCCCTCGATCCGCGCCTCGTAATCGGCGGCGTCCTGCGCGTGCTCGAAGGCGCGAAACTGCGTCATGTCGGTGCCGGCGGCAAACGCCTTGCCGCCCGCGCCGTGGATCACGACGGCGCGGATGCTGCCGTCTTCGGGGACCTCGCGGCAAAGCTGCGCAAGCCCCTCGTACATTTCAAATGTCAGCGCGTTGCGCGCCTGCGGGCGGTTGAAGGTGATCCAGAGCGTCTGGCCCCGGACCTGCGATAAGATCTCGCTCATGTCATCCCCCTGCTGTATCCTTCTGTTTTGTCGCAATTTCGAACCGAAAAGGTCTGCCAACCTTTTCTGAAACTGCTCTAGCGGTAGAAATATTCGACGAGGAACAGCGGCACCGACGGCACGTAGGTACACAGCAATAGCACCAGCACGAGGACCATCACGAACCACACATTGACCTTGGACACTTCCCAGATATTGGCCCGCGCCACCGCGCATGCGGTGATCAGCACCGAGGCCACGGGCGGTGTCTGTTGACCGATGGCGAGGTTCAGCGTCACCACCAGCCCGAAATGCACCGGGTCGATGCCCGCCGCCGTGATCAGCGGAATCACGATCGGCACGACAAGGATGATCGCCGCCGCCGAATGCAGGAAGAACCCGATCACCAGAAAGAAGAAGTTCAGGATCAGCAGGATCGCCCATTGCTGATCGGTGAAGTTGAGGATGCCCGTCGCCAGTTGCTGCGGGATCTGTGCGCGGGTCAGGAAGCCGCCCATCAGCACCGAGGCCGCCACCAGCAGCATCACGACGGCGGTCTGCATGCCGCCATCCAGCATGGCGCGGCGCAGATGCGCGAGGTCGATCTGCCGGTACCAGACCGACACCGCGATGGCCGCGATGACCGCCAGCCCCGCCGCCTCTGTCGCGGTGACGAAACCGCCGAAGATGCCGCCGAGGATGATCACCGGCAGCGAAAAGGCCGGCAGCGCGTCCATGAAGGTCTCGCGCAAGCGCGGCATGTTGAACGCCTCTTCGGTCGGCAGGTCGTAGCGGCGGGCAAAGACATAGGCCACGAACATCAGCCCGATCGCGCCCAGAAGGCCCGGCACGACACCCGCCACGAACAACTGCTCAACCGAGGTGCCCGCCGAGGCCGCATAGAGGATCATCGGGATCGAGGGTGGAATGATGATCGCGAGCGACGCCGAGGACGAGGTGACCGACGCCGCAAGTTCCTTGGAGTAGCCGCGCTTTTTCATCTGCGGGATCAGGATCGAGCCCATGGCGGCCACATCCGCCACCGCGGACCCGGAAATTTCCGCGAAGAACAGCGAGACGCCGATATTGACCATCGCGAGGCCACCGCGGATGAAGCCGATGATCGCCGAGACGAAATTGATCAGCCGGTCGGTGATGCCGCCCGCGTTCATGATCGCGCCCGCGAGCACGAACATCGGGATCGCGATCAGCGAGAACTTGGTCGAGCCGTCATACATGTCGAGCGCGATGGTCACGAGGCTGCCCGCGCCTTCGGTCGCCAGAAGGCCCAGCACCCCGGCCAGGGCCAGAGCGATCGCGATCGGCACGTTGATGCAGATCATCGCCACGAGAGCCGCAAAAATCGCCAGCATGAGCATCAGCCGCGCTCCTTGTTCTTGTCCATCTCGGTTTCGACCTCTTCCTCGATCTCGGCATGTTCCAGAGAAATGCCGCGCGCGGTCTTCGACCAGTAATCCGGCAGGCTCAGCAACTGGCAGATGATGAACAGGATCGCGCCGATGGGGATCACCGACTGGGTGAACTGCACCGGCACCCATGGCAGCGAGGTGAGCGTATCGCCCTGCAGCACCTCCAGCACCTGAAAGCCCGCCCGCGCCATCAGCACGAAGAACAGCAGCACCAGCCCCTCGCCCACCAGCACCGCCAGCATGCGGGCACGCGGCGGGATGGCCAGCAGCACCGAATCGAACCCGATATGCCGCCGGTGCAGCGCCGCAAGCGCGGAGCCGTAATAGGTGATCCAGGCGAGCATGATCGCCGCCACCTCGTCATACCAGAAAAAGCTTTGCCCCATGAGACGGGCGCTCACGGCGAGGATCACGACGACCGTGAGACCGACCATCAGAAGAACGGTGATCCATTCCAGAAGCGTGCTTGCGATGCAATTCGTGCGGTGAAGAAGAGCGTTCATGCGGGCCTGTCTTGCGGTGCATCGGCGCGGCCCGGCTGCCGGGTGCCGGGATCACTGCGCCATGTGTGTCAGGGAAAGATCCGGCGGCCCCGCAAGGGGGACCGCCGAAGCCGCGTTCAGCTCGCGTTGCCCAGGGAAAGCACCGCGTCGATCATCTCCTGCCCGCCCTCGACATCTTTGGCGAAGGCGTCATAGATCGGCTTGGAGGCCTCGATGAACGCATCCTTGTCGGCCTCGTTCACCTCGACACCGGCCTCCCTGATCACCTCGAGCAGTTCGGTTTCCATCTCTGCGGCCTTCTCGTAGGTGAAGGTCTGGGTTTCGTCGGCGCAGTCGCTCAGCATGGCCTGCATCTCTTCGGAGTGGTTGCCGAAATGCTTCTGCGAGGCGAGGATATAGGCCGGTGTGTAGACATGCCCGGTGATCGAGAGGTACTCCTGCACCTCCTGGAACTTGGCCGAGGCGATCTGTGCATAGGGGTTTTCCTGCCCGTCCATCACGCCGGTCTGAAGCGCGGTGAACACGTCGGAAAACGCCATCGGCGTCGGGTTGGCGCCGTATTCGCGGAACATCTTCACGCGCCATTCGCCGTTCGGCGTGCGCAGCTTGATGCCTTTCAGATCCTCGGGTTTGTTGATCGGGCGAGTATTGTTGGTGATGTGGCGAAACCCGTTCTCGGCGAGGCCGACGATGTGATAGCCCCGGCCATTGGCCGCATCCTGGAACCTGTCCATCATCGCGTCCTGCACGCGGCGCATGTGGTCGCGGTCCTTGATGATATAGGGCATCTCGAAAATGCCGAAGATGCTGTCCACCGACGACATCACCGACGAGGGCAGCGCGAAATCGACCTGCCCCAGCTTGAGCTTCTGCAACAGCTCGTTGTCCTTGCCAAGCTGCGACGACCCGAACGTCTGAACCTCGACCGAGCCGCCGGACTTGTCGGCGACGCAGGCGGCATAGTTGTTCGCCGTGGCCTCGAACAACGAGCCGGGCGCGCCGACATGGCCGAATTTCAACGTGGTCTCCGCGGCCGTGGCGGGCAGTGCCGCGAACGAGGCCACAACGGTAGCTATCAGTGTCTTTCTCATGGTCTTCCTCCCTTGGTTACATGGTCCGCGCGGGTCTCTCCGCGCGGTGGTCTTGGCGGTGCGCCTGCCTGTGCGCCTGCCTGTGCCCGATACCGGGCAGGGCGGGGTGCGCGCAGGCTCCTCCCGGCCCGCGCGCACCTCTGCGACGTCAGGCGGCGTCGCGGTTGATGTCCAGTGTCTGACCCAGCACCTCCATCGCGGCCTGAACGCCCCCGGCGCGGTAGGGCACGCCCGCATCTCGCAGGCCCATTTCCACACCGGCCAGCGTGCCGATCAGCATGAGATCGTTGAAATCGCCAAGATGCCCGATCCGGAACACCCGATCCGCCAGTTTCGACAAGCCGTTGCCAAGCGACATGTCGTAATGGCGCAGGGTCACGCTGCGGAAGCTGTCGGCCGATTGCCCCTCGGGCAGCATCACCGCGGTCAGGACCGGCGAGCGGTCCGACGCCTTCCGGCACAGAACCTCGAGCCCCCATGCCTCGACCGCCGCACGCGCCGCCGTGCCGTGCCGCTGATGGCGGGCAAAGACATGCTCCAGCCCTTCCTCGTGCAGCATGTCGATCGCCTCGTTGAGACCGTAAAGAAGGTTGGTCGCGGGGGTGTAGGGGAAATAGCCGGCCTCATTGGGTCCGGCCATGTCCGCCCAGCTCCAGTAGGCGCGGATCAGCCCTGCGGTCTCGGACGCCTTCATCGCCTTGTCGCTGACCGCGTTGAACGACAGCCCCGGCGGCAGCATCAACCCCTTTTGCGAGCCCGAGACGGTCACGTCCACGCCCCAGTCGTCATGCCGGTAGTCCACCGAGCCGAGCGAGGAGATCGTGTCGACCATCAAAAGCGCGGGATGACCTGCGGCATCGATGGCGCGGCGCGTGGCGGCCACATCGGTGACAGACCCGGTCGAGGTCTCGTTATGCACGACGCAGACCGCCTTGATCCGGTGGCCCGTGTCGCCGCGCAGATGCTCTTCGATGGCGGATGCGTCGGCCCCGCTGCGCCAGTCGCCTTCGATGAAGACCGGGTTCAGCCCCAGCTTCTCGGCCAGTTTCTTCCAAAGCATGGCGAAATGCCCGGTCTCGTACATCAGCACCGTGTCCCCTGGCGACAACGTGTTCACGAGCGCGGCTTCCCACGCGCCGGTGCCCGAGGACGGGTAGATGACCACGCGGCCCTCGGTCCTGAAGATGGTCTTCATGCCCTCCAGCGCCTTCTTTCCGACATCGGCAAAGGCGGGGCCGCGGTGATCCATCACCGGATAGTCCATCGCCCGCAATATGCGGTCGGGCACATTGGACGGCCCCGGAATTTGCAGGAAATGGCGGCCAGCGGTCATTGTCGTTCCTCCCAGATTGACAGAACCTGATCCCGTCGCACCGGGCGGAGCAGCCTCGGATCGCGGGTTAATTTCCTTGAATTGAATTCTGAATTCAATATTCTGTCAAGACATATCTGAAACCGTGATCGGATCGGGGGACCATGCTGGACAGCGCAATCCAAGACCGCCTGCGCCGCGAGGTGCGGGGCGAAACCCGCTTTGATGCTTTCTCGCGCGGGCGCTACGCGACCGATGCCTCGATCTACCAGATCATGCCGGCGGGCGTGGTCGTGCCCCGCGCGGCGACAGATATCGCCGCGGCGCTCGATGCGGCACGCGAGGCCGGTCTGCCGCTGACCATGCGCGGCGGCGGCACCTCGCAATGCGGGCAGACGGTCAATTCCGGGCTGATCGTGGATTGCTCGAAATATCTCGACCGTATTCTGGATCTGGATGTCGAGGGCCGCCGCGCGGTGGTGGAGCCGGGGATCGTGCTGGATGATCTCAACCGGGCACTGAAGCCGCACGGGCTATGGTTTCCGGTCGATGTCTCGACCGGCTCCCGGGCCACGATCGGCGGCATGGTGGGCAACAATTCCTGCGGCGCGCGATCCTTGCGCTATGGCACGACCCGCGACAATGTCACCCGCATCGAAGGCTATCTGGCGGACGGAACAGGGTTCGATTTCGGCCCCGGATCGGGCAACCGCGTGCCCGAGCCGCTGTTGCGGCAGATGCTGGATCTTGGGGCGCGCGACGCGGGCGAGATCGCCGCACGTTTTCCGAAAGTGCAGCGCCGGGTGGGCGGCTACAATATCGACGCGCTGGTGCCCGACGCCGCGCCGATCAACCTTGCCCATCTGCTGATCGGGTCGGAGGGCACGCTGGCCACCTCGACGGCCATCGAGATCAGGCTGTCGCCGCTACCCTCAAGCACCCGCGTGCTGGGTGTCTGCCATTTCCCGACCTTCCGCGCGGCGATGGAGGCCGCGAAATCGCTGGTGGCGCTTGGCCCCACCTCGGTCGAGCTGGTCGACGAGACGATGATCGACCTTGCCCGCGCCATCCCGATCTATGCCCGCACGCTGGAGCAGTTCGTGCGCGGGGACCCCGCCGCGATGCTGCTGGTGGAGTTCGCCGACACGCCCCCCGAGAACGACGAGAACATGCGACGCCTTGCCGATACCCTGTCGGATCTGGGATACGGCTTCGGCAAGGGCGGCGAGCGCGAGGGCGGCGTGGTCGAGGTCCGGGACATGGCGCTTGCCGCCGAGATCGGCGAATTGCGCAAGGCGGGCCTCAACATCATGATGTCGATGAAGGACGAGGGCAAACCCGTCTCGTTCGTCGAGGATTGCGCGGTGCCGCTCGATCATCTGCCCGAGTATACCGACCGGCTGACCGAGGTCTTCAAGAGCCACGGCACCAACGGCACATGGTATGCGCATGCCTCGGAAGGGTGTCTGCATGTGCGCCCGGTGCTCAACCTCAAGCTGGACGCGGACGTACGCAAGATGCGCGCGATCGCCGAGGCGGCGTTCGAGATGGTGCGCGAGTACAAGGGCTCGCATTCCGGCGAGCATGGCGACGGCATAGTGCGATCCGAGTTTCACGGGGCGATGTTCGGGCCGCAGATCCTGCGCGCGTTCGAAGAGGTCAAGGCGGCGTTCGATCCCGAGACCCGCCTCAACCACGGCAAGATCGTGCATGCGCCGAAAATGGATGACCGCAGCCTGATGCGCTATCCGCCCGGCTACGATTTCGCCGATCTCGAGACGGGGCATGACTGGTCCGCATGGCCCGGCAAGGGCGGCGGATTTCAGGGCGCGGTCGAGATGTGCAACAATAACGGCGCCTGCCGCAAGCTGGCCGGGGGCGCGATGTGCCCCAGCTACCGCGTCACCCGCGACGAGCGCGACGTGACCCGCGGGCGGGCCAACACGCTGCGGCTGGCACTATCCGGGCGATTGGGCAAGGACGCGCTGTTCTCCGACGAAATGGCCGAGACCATGAAGCTGTGCGTCGGCTGCAAGGCGTGCAAGCGCGAATGTCCCACTGGTGTGGACATGGCGAGGATGAAGACGGAGGTATTGTATCAGCGCGGGCAGAAACTGGGCTTCGGCCTGCGTGCGCGCCTGATTGCCGAGATGCCGCGTTATGCACGGGTCGCCGTAGCGCTTCGCGGGCTGATCGGCTTGCGCAACCGGGTGCCCGCTCTGGCCGCACTGGGCGAGCGGATCACCGGGCTGGCGCGCGGTCGCTCGCTGCCGCTGTTCCGGGGGGATTTCTTCCGTGATGCCGAGGTCGGGCGCGCCGCATCCCCGGGCAAGGCGGGCAAGGTGATCCTGTTCACCGACACGTTCAACCGCTGGATGGAGCCGGAGATCCCCCGCGCCGCCCTGCGGGTGCTTCGCCGCGCGGGATACGAGGTGATCACCGCCCACGCTCCCGGTCGTCCGCTGTGTTGTGGGCGCACATATCTTGCGGCGGGCATGATCGACCGCGCGCGCGCAGAGGCGCGGCGCACGCTGGACGCGCTATTGCCGCATGTCCGCGCGGGTGTGCCGGTCGTGGGGCTGGAGCCCTCGTGCCTCTTGACCCTGCGCGACGAGTTCCTGACGCTGCTGCCGGGGGACGAGGCCCGACTGGTGTCGGAAAACGCCTTTATGTTCGAGGAATTCCTGACCCGCGAAGCGCGTGCCGGCAGGCTGAACCTGCCGCTCGATCATCAAGGCCGCATCGCCCGCGTTCACGGGCATTGCCACCAGAAGGCGGCGGGCGTGATGGGCGACATGGCACAGGCCCTCGCGCTGATCCCCGGTCTTGACCGCCGCGATATCGAAAGCAGTTGCTGCGGCATGGCCGGCGCCTTCGGCTATCAGGCCGAGACCATCGAGGTGTCGCGCAGCATGGGCGAGTTGTCCTTGCTGCCCGCTATACGCGCGGCGGACCCGGGGGATCTGCTGATTGCCAACGGCACCTCCTGTCGCCACCAGATCGCCGACGGAACCGGACGCCGCGCGTTGCATATTGCAGAGCTTTTCGACAGGGCGTCAGAGAATGCCGAACCGGGAGGCCGCAAAGATGCATGATCAACGCCGGGATGCCCCGATGACCACACCCGCACCAAATCCGATCGGGCGCACCGCGCTCGCGGTCGAGATTACCAATCGCCTGCGCCAGATGATCCTCGAAGGCCAGTTGCAGCCCGGCGAGAAGATAAACGAAAAACGCCTGACCGAGCAGTTCGGCGTGTCCCGCACGCCGTTGCGGGAGGCGCTCAAGGTGCTGGCCAATGAAGGTTTGCTTGACCTCGTCCCGCATCGCGGCGCGGTCATCACCCGGCAAAGCGAGGCCGAAATGGCCGAAGTGTTCCGCGTTCTGGCTGCGCTTGAAGGGTTGGCCGGGGAGCTGGCGACAGAACATGCCGAGCAGGCCGCACTGGAAGAGATCATGGCGCTGACGCGCGATCTGCGCGCGTCCTTCGAGCAGTCCGACCGCCCGACCTATTTTCGCATCAACCAGGCGATCCACACCGCGATCCTCGCGGCGGCCGGCAATGACACGCTGCTGCGGTCGCATGAATTGCTGGCCTTCCGCGTGCAGCGGGAGCGCTATCAGGCCAACCTGACGCCCGAGCGCTGGCGCGCGGCAGTCGAAGAACACGAGAGCATCGCAGAGGCCCTCTGCGCCCGTGACGCGGCACAATGCGCGCGGCTCATGCAAGACCACATGTTGAAGAAATACGCCTCGATCAGGGCCAAGGCAGCAGGTTGATGGGTTGGCCCTGTTTTTCGACCGGAGACCCTGTCGTGAACCGGGAGGCGCAGGGTCTGGCTGTGACAAGGCCATCCACGATCCGCTGCAAATACCCCGGTGCCGGTTCGCAGGTTCGGCACCCTGAGGAACGGTGCGCCATTTGAGGCGTGGGAGGAGCGTTCGGGCATCCGGCGCCCCGGTTCCGTCGCCCGTGGTATCGGCAGGACCGGACACGCGCCGCGAAACGCGGGGTTGCTTCCGGCGCGGTGACAAAAGAGTATGGCTCGGCCCAACTGCGTGACTGTGACCAATGCGACAGGCCCGGATGATGAACAGGTTTTTCGAGCCCGTCGGAACGGGTCTGGCCCTGATCCGGGTCGTGGTGTTTCTGGTTTTCGCCTCGGCCACCGGTCCTGCGGCTCAGGAAAGCACGGATCTCTGGTACGAAATCGAGCGGATCAATCCCGGGCTGGGGGCGGTGCCTGAAGACGTGGACCGAAACTCTCCGCGTACCGCGCTCAGGACCTTTCTGGACCTCGCCGAAAAAGAGAATTTCGAGGCCGCGGCGCATTATCTGAATCTGACGCAGCTTCAGGGCGACGCGCAGGCAACCCAAGGTCCGGAGCTCGCGCGCAAGCTTGCCGGTGCGATCGACCGCAAATTGTGGATCTACTGGACCACGATCCCGTCGACCCCGGATGCGCGAGGCCCCCGGAAGGCGACCGAGAACACCACCGAGCAGCCCCAGCGGGATTTTCTGATCAGCCAGGTCAATGTCGAGAGCCAGACCTATGACATCCGCCTGCGCCGCTACGCCGTCGAGACCGCGGATGGCGAGATCGAAACGGCGGTGTGGCTTTTTGCGCCCGACACGGTGAGCTACATCGACGCCCTCTACGACGCCTTCGGTCCACGCGCGTTCGAAACCAACATTCCCGAGGACTTGAAGCGGAAGTTCGGCGGCTTGCGCCTGTGGGAATGGATTGCGCTGCCGGTCTTTCTGATGTTCGTGATCGTGGTTGCGATGGCCACCTCCCGGATCGTGCGGCTCGGGGCGAAGTCGGTGCGCAATCGCATCGTCACCCGCGCCTTTGACCGTGCGGCACTGCCGTTATCGCTTGTGACGGCGTCGGCGACCGCGCAATGGCTTCTGGGATTCACGGTGTCGTTCTCGGGCCCGGTGACCACGGTCGTCACACCCTTTCTCGTCCTGCTGACGGTCGTCGGCGTCAGCCTGGCCGCATTGCGGTCGGTCGATACGGTCCTCGGTCACATCACCCGTCGGTATCTCGGGGACGACACCGGCATGCCGAACCTCGCACAGCGCGAATTCTACACCTCCATCTATGCCCTGCGGCGCGGCATTCTGGTTGTCGCGGTCCTGTTTTCACTGATCTTCCTGCTTCTTCAATTCAATCTTTTCGCGGATATCGGCGTTTCGCTGTTCGCGTCGGCCGGCGTCCTGACCGTGATCCTCGGCATCGCAGGGCAGGCGACGCTCGGGAACATGGTGGCGTCGCTTCAGATCGCGATCGCAAAACCGGTCAGGATTGGCGATACCATCGTCTATGACGGCGACTGGTGTGTCGTCGAGGCGATCTTCTTCACGTTCATCCGCCTGCGAAGATGGGACAACAAACGCATCATCGTGCCGATCAAGGAATTCCTGTCCCGGCCGTTTCAGAACTGGTCGGTGGTCGACGAGCACGTGGAATGCGTCGTGAAACTTCTGCTCGATCCCATGGCGGAGGTCTCTGTTCTCAGGGAGAAATTCGTCGAGATCGCGCGCGAGGATCCCGGGCTGAGCGATCACGAAAATCTGTCGACCTACGTCACGGGACATTCGGCGGAGGGTCTGGCCATCGAGTTTTTCGCGGTCGCACCCAATCCCGCGATCGCCTGGGCGATCGAAATGCGATTGCGCGAGGCGCTCGTGGATTTCGTGCGCGCCGAGCATCCGCAGTGGTGGCCGCGCAGGCGCCTCGAGATGTGAGACCTGTCGGCGGCCCTCGGGACAGTCCGTGCGGCGATGAGCTTTCCGACACGGCGCGTCACCTGACCGGTTGGTCACCGCTCCATGGTTCGAAAAGCGGGCTTGCGCGGTATCGCACATAGGCATGCCGTACGAGAACGCCAAGCACCGCCGCGAGAGGCACCGAAAGCAACGCCCCCACGAATCCGAACAGTGATCCCAGCGCCAACACCGCAAAGATCAGCCAGACCGGATGCAGCTTGACGGAGTCGCCGATCAGTTTCGGGACAAGGATCTGCTGCTCGAGCAGCTGACCGAACGCGTAGAGCGCGACGACGACCATGATCAGATAAGGCTCGGTCCAGAAATGCCACGTGGCCACACCGATCGCCAATGCACCGCCAAGGATCGCGCCGACATAAGGTATGAACGAGATCAGTCCGCTCATCATGCCGATCGCGAACCCGTAATTGAGACCGACGAGCAACAGCACACTTGCATAATAGATCGCAAGGATCGCACAGACCAAGGCCTGCCCCCGCACGAAACCGGCCAGGGTTGCGTCGATATCGGCTGCAAGATTTCGCACGGTTGCAAGATGATGTCTTGGTATCGCATCGTCGAGCGTACGGATCAGGCGGTCCCAGTCCATCAGCATGTAAAACGCGACGACCGGCATGACCACCCAGAACAGGGCCAGCTGGGTCAGACCGGCGACCCCTGCATACAACCCCGCGAGAACCTCTTCACGGTTTTCACTGGCGGCCTTTGCAGCATCCGACAGCAACTCCTCGGTCTGTTCGCTGGCACTGCGGAAGACACTGGGCGATCCCTCGCCGAACACATCCTTGATTTGTGCCAGAATTCGCGGCGCGCGTTCCAACAGGTCCGCGATCTCTTTCAGGATGATCGGTGCCGCGAACGCGAGCGTCCCGAGAAGCACCCCCATGATGAGCGTCAGAAGCATGGCTGCCCCGGCCGCCCGTGGCACGCCTTGGCTTGTCAGCCACCGCATCGTCGGTTGCATGAAATAAGCCAGGACAGCGCCGATCACGAACGGCACCATGATGTTTGAAATCAGCACACCCGACAGCGAAATCA
>Ga0307933_1000214_pt1 | contig 56626 bp, 45 predicted proteins | sample OrgLakmetageno88_FD_201811 | JGI IMG/M metagenome (GOLD analysis project Ga0307933, IMG submission 201811) | Saline water microbial communities from Organic Lake, Antarctica - #88 | ecosystem: Environmental > Aquatic > Non-marine Saline and Alkaline > Saline | place: Antarctica: Organic Lake...
CTCGCTGGATTGGTGGCTTATTGCTTAAAGGAAAACAAGCCAAGCCTTAATTTGACTGACGTAGAGCTCAACGCTATGGTTACTGCTTAAGCAGATCTCAGGTTAGCTAACCAATTTACTAAATCTGTCTCCAAGCTTTGCTTTCTAGCTAACATATCGCTTTTATTATAACTCTCTATCATTGAGCCATAATTTTTGGCGTAATTTGCTAAACCCGCAATATTACTGGCGTATTTAATGCGCTCATCGCTGTCCGGCGCTGAGTTTTGCTGAATCACATCAATATATTCTTCACGGTACAATTTGGCTGTTGGATAGCTGTATGTGAAGGTGTTTTTGACTTCGACTGCAGTACGATAGCGATTGGTTCTGCCCGGATAGCCTAACACCATGACATAATCACCCTTATCAACACCCTTGGCGTTTACTTTTAAAAAGGCTTTGTTGCTAAAGGGAATATTGTCTTCGCTGTAATCTGCTGGTTTGCCATCTTTGCCAACATAGGCGCGATAAAATGCCCAATCACCGGTTTGACGAGGCCACTGCCAGTTATCAGTATCACCACCAAATTTACCGATACTAGAGGGCGGAGCGTAAGCTAAGCGCACATCTCTTATACTCAGTAATTTGATTAAGACATAGCTAACACCACCATGAAAGCTGGACACCGAACAGCGATAATCATCGTCAGTTTCACATTGGGAAACTAATACCTTACGCTTATTTTCTATTGCTTGATAATAGTCATTACCCGTCAATTCTGCGGAAATGCCACCAGTGACTTTAGCAGTCACATCGGTTAACGATTCAGTTATATACACACGACTACCGGGGGCTGCAGGCAACTCTTCCTGCTTTGTTTTGGCCACAAAACCGTTAGCAAGTAAATTATTTTTTTCCGAACTATTATGCTGAATTGAACGATAAGCGCAGTGATGATTTGTCACAACTAAACCTTGATCCGAAATAAAACTTGCCGTACATCCGCCTAAGCTAATAATAGCGTTCATTGGGAATTTTGATAAGTCAGTCATATCATCTGGATTTAACATTAACCCTGCTGCGACGAGTTGTTTTTTTATGTCGGGGAGCTGATGCGGCTGCCACATGCCTTCATCGGCCAAAGCAGAACTGTATGGCACGCCAAGTGTCAGTGCAATTGCACCCAAAATCCACTTTTTCATATTTTTTCCTTGTGGTTTTAACTATTTATTTATGCGTTTTCTTTTTATTGAAACAAGCTCTAGTGTTTTTATGCTTATTCATTCGTATTTTAAGCTAGCTTTTCACACAAGTTATGACAACTATTTTTTTGTATTTTTTCTTACATAGCTAGGTTGCATTCTGATGATATTAATTTAATATAGACACCTAGACGTCTAAACGCCCCTATTTTTTATGTGGGATTTTAATAAATGCGATTTGTAAGCAGGCTTATCAATCACAGATTCAGCATAATTTTTGGTGAACCAAATTGAATACTCAACAGTTAACTCAACCACATGAAGACATCGATATACAGTCAAGATACACCTTTGCAGCATTAATAGCCGACGGTTGCACACAGTTATGGATAGAAAAGCGGTTTATCAAGGAACAAGATTTCCGCGATTACTTGAATTTTCATTATCCATTTTACATTTGTCTTTACTGCGAGGGATGCTTGTTGAAATAATTGATAAGAAATAAATATGAGCTTATTAAAATCAATATAAAAAAGACTAGCAATGTCAGTTGCTAGTCTTTTTTATATATGGTACGGAAGAAGAGACTCGAACTCTCACGGCCTAAGCCACCACCCCCTCAAGGTGGCGTGTCTACCAATTCCACCACTTCCGCATTTTCAGTGTTGAACGTTCAATTAGTTTGGAACGTCTTCTTCGTTAATTTCTTCTTCGTTCACAACTGAACCCGGTAAATCAGATGCAACCGGCAACTCGGTAGCTAATGTTGGAATTTCTGAGCTCACAGGTTCTACAACAACTGGCACTTCAAGGTTATCAAATTCATCTACTTTTTCATGCTTATTAGCAGCAATAGTACCTAAAAGTAAGCTAATAACGAAAAAAAAGGTCGCTAAAACAGCCGTTATTTTAGTCATGAAATTACCTGAACCTGATGAACCAAATACGGTATTAGAACCTCCAGCACCGAATGATGCCCCCATATCTGCTCCCTTGCCCTGCTGGATTAATACAAACCCAATCAACAGTAGTGCAACGACCAAATAACTAACACTTAATACTTGTTCTAACATTCTTTCCTCGTTAACTTGCTGCTTGGCAAATTGTTGTAAAATCTTCTATTTTTAGGCTGGCGCCACCAATAAGTCCACCGTCTATATCTGTTTTTGCAAACAACTCTCTTGCATTTGCGGCATTAACACTGCCACCGTACAAAATTCTGACGCTTGCCGCAGCACTAGTATCTAGTGCTGCTAACTCTTTCCGAATAAACGCATGAACTTCTTGCGCTTGCTCCGGGCTTGCTGTTTTACCCGTTCCAATTGCCCATATAGGCTCATAGGCAAGCACTGAATTTTTTATATAGTGGGCGCCACACTCATGCGCAACTGCATCTAATTGTGCTTTTACAAAATCAAATACTCGACCACTGTCTCTCACTTCTAAAGGCTCACCAATACATAGTATCGGCGTGAGGCCTGCTGCTATTGTTGCTTTAATCTTTCTAGCGACAATTTCATTTGACTCATAATACGCTTCTCTGCGCTCGGAGTGGCCCAGAATAACGTACTTACAGCCAGCCTCTGCAATCATACTCAATGAAACTTCACCGGTATGTGCACCTGAAGCAAACTCACTCGCATTTTGCGCACCAATTGCAAATTCAGCTTGGCTGAATTTTGATAAGTAAACAGCAGGAGGACATATAACAATATCAACTACTGGGTTTGAGGCTAATTTTGAAGAGAAGGATTCAACTAACTCGCTGCTTCCATTCATTTTCCAATTGCCTGCTACAAAAGGTTTTCTTTGAGAACTTGTCATGTTTTCTCCCGAGCCCACTGCAAAACGGGCGTGATAGTAACTAACCACTCACAATTATACAAGTATCAGTGTGATAAATAGATAGTAAGTTAGGTTTTTATGATGTTTTTTTCACCACATCTGCAATTCTTTCAGCCCAAAGGTCACTTAGACTCTTATCAATTGCTTCAACCATTACTCTTATTAAAGGCTCTGTTCCACTTTTACGCAGCAAAACCCGCCCATTTTCACCCATTTCCTCATCTGCCTTTGTAACAATGGCGTTAACTTCGTCAGATTCAAGAGGATTATTATTTGAGTTAGCAAATTTAACATTAATAAGTCGCTGCGGAAATCGGGTAAATCCTGAATTTAATACACTCAATTTCATATCTGATCGCAACATAGCAGCGATAACCTGAAGTCCAGCGACAATGCCATCACCCGTAGAAGCTAGGTTCAAGTTGATCACATGACCTGAATTCTCACCGCCAATTTTCCAATTTTTAGCAAGTAACATTTCCATTACATAGCGGTCACCTACGTCGGCACGAGCAAAAGGAATGCCTAATTTTTCTAATGCCACTTCCATGCCTAAATTCGACATTTTAGTACCCACCACGCCGCCTTGCAATTGACCACTTTTCATTGCTTCACGAGCGATGATGAAAATTATTTCGTCGCCATCAATGACCGTGCCATTCTCATCTACCATCATGATGCGGTCACCGTCGCCATCTAATGCAAACCCAAGGTCTGCTTTATGCTCTTTAACAGCCTCAACAGAGGCACGCATGGACGTTGCGCCTACTCGATGGTTTATGTTGGTGCCGTTCGGTGAAGTTCCTATCTCAATTACATCAGCGCCAAGCTCTGATAATACAACAGGCGCAATATGGTAAGTTGCACCATGCGCACAATCGACCACAACTTTTAAACCTTTGAGTGACAAGTCTGAGGGGAATGTGCCTTTGCAATATTCAATATAACGCCCAGCGGCATCATTAATTCGGGTCGCTTTACCCAACTTGTCGGATTCAACACAAACGATAGGCTTTTCAAGCTGAGCTTCAATTGCCAACTCTATTGTGTCGTCCAATTTTTGCCCCGTCGAAGAGAAAAACTTTATGCCGTTATCATAATAAGGATTATGCGATGCACTTATCACGATGCCAGCCTCGGAACGAAACGTTTTCGTTAAGTAAGCAACAGCTGGTGTCGGCATAGGACCCAACAGACCAATATTAATACCGGCAGCTGAAAGACCAGACTCCAATGCAGATTCAAGCATATAACCAGAAATTCGAGTATCTTTACCGATAAGTACTTTGTTGGTGCCTTGCCCTGCTAATACCTTACCAGCGGCGTAACCCAACTTGATGACAAATTCCGGATTAATTGGACTTTCGCCAACCTTACCTCTAATCCCATCAGTACCAAAATATTTTCGTTCGGTCATACAGCTTGCTTCCTTTTTTATTCTACGCTGTGTAGTTTATTCACGATTTTAATAGCGTCCATTGTCTCATCAACATCGTGTACCCTGATAATCCCAACTCCCGCGAGGGCCGCAATAGTAGCAGTGGCAATATTTCCTGCCAACCTTTGATTAACATCTCTTTGTAATAAATTCCCGATCATTGATTTTCGCGACATACCAACCAGTATAGGAACCTCAAATTTATTGAATTTTTGTAAATTTTTCAGAATTTGATAATTATTATCCAATGTTTTGCCAAAGCCAAAACCAGGATCAATCAAGATATGTTGATAGTTGAGCCCCGCGTCAATGCACTCTTGTATGCGCTGCTCAAAAAAACCAAGCACGTCTGCTGCAACGCTGCCATAACGCGGTTTATGCTGCATATTTTTAGGCTCACCTTGCATATGCATTAAACAGCTTGGAACATTAAAATGATTAGCGGCATGAATAGCAGCATTCAACGCACCTTCATTTCTCAATGCCCTTACATCATTAATGAGTCCCGCCCCGCTTGCTGCCGCTTGGGTCATTACTTGCGCCTTACTGGTATCAACTGAGACGATAACATCAAGATGTTTGCTAATGCCTTCGATTATAGGAATAACCCGATCGAGCTCCTCTTGCAATGCAACGGCTAACGCTCCAGGACGCGTAGACTCTCCACCAACATCGATAAATGTTGCACCTGCCTTTACCATCAACTCTGCTTGTCGCATAGCAGTATCGACTGTACTAAATTGACCTCCATCCGAAAATGAATCTGGTGTCACGTTCAAAATACCCATTATTTTAGGTGTATCGAATATAATCTCGCGGTGCCTAAATTTGATCATATGTTTACGACTCAAAGTTTATATCGCCTCTAGCATGCATTAAATACGAGTTACTCATATTAGTTTTTTTATCAGTAAATTTAAGCATAAAAAAACGCCGGTATAAACCAGCGTTTTTTTACTTTATCAACCACGGTAATTAGTGAGTTACGTCACTCGGGTCGCTGGCTGGCGAATCCTTTGTTTCACCGCCTGCATTAATCGATGCACCGCCAGAAGGCTTATCTGGGTAGGGCTTAGTGTCTTGATCCCAATCAGCAGGAGTACGAACTTCAACCCGATTCATTAAATCATCGATTTGTTTAGCATCAATCGTTTCGTACTTCATCAATGCATCTTTCATCGCTTCAAGTACATCCATGTTGTCTTTAAGAAGTTGCTCAGCTAATGCATAGTTACGGTCAATCAGTAATCGTATTTCAGCATCGATATCGCGCACAGTCTCAGCTGACTTTGCCTTACCGCCGCCACCCATATACATTTCATTCTCATCGTCTTCGTAATTAATTGGTCCCATTTTGGATGATAAACCCCAAGAAGTAACCATCTTACGAGCGATGTTGGTTGCTCGTTCTATATCGTTCGATGCGCCGGTCGTTACGCCTGCCGTACCTAAAGTAATTTCTTCAGCAATACGACCGCCGAACAACGTTGCAATACGCGATTCTAACTCTTCTCTCGAATTGCTGTACTTGTCCTGTTCAGGAAGGTACATAGTTACCCCTAAAGCATTACCCCGAGGAATTATCGACACTTTATAAACTGGATCATGTTTTGGAACCAAACGACCTACAATCGCGTGGCCTGCTTCATGATATGCCGTATTGGTTTTTTCTTCTTCCGACATAACCATGCTCTTACGCTCAGAGCCCATCATTATTTTATCTTTGGCCTTATCAAACTCTTCCATATTAACCACACGCTTGTTGGTACGAGCAGCAAAAAGAGCAGCTTCGTTTACCAAATTTGCTAGATCGGCACCGGAAAAACCAGGCGTTCCACGAGCAATTAGCGATGCTTCTACGTTGTCACCCAAAGGGACCTTACGCATATGTACTTTTAGAATTTGCTCACGACCACGAATATCAGGTAAACCTACCATTACTTGACGGTCAAAACGTCCTGGTCGCAATAATGCAGGATCAAGTACGTCAGGACGGTTAGTTGCTGCAATCACAATAATACCTTCGTTGCCTTCAAAGCCGTCCATTTCGACCAACATCTGGTTCAACGTTTGTTCGCGCTCATCGTTTCCACCACCTATACCAGCGCCACGTTTGCGGCCAACAGCGTCAATTTCGTCAATGAAAATAATACAAGGTGAGGCTTTCTTCGCTTGCTCAAACATGTCGCGCACTCGCGATGCACCAACACCGACAAACATTTCAACGAAATCTGATCCCGAAATACTAAAAAACGGCACTTTTGCTTCACCGGCAATTGCTTTCGCTAACAAGGTTTTACCTGTTCCCGGCGGTCCGACCATAAGAACACCTTTAGGTATTTTACCACCCAATTTTTGGAACTTAGATGGATCACGCAAAAACTCCACAAGTTCAGAAACATCTTCTTTTGCTTCGTCACAGCCTGCAACGTCGGCAAAAGTCGTCTTAATTTGGTCTTCGCCGAGCAATTTTGCTTTACTTTTACCGAATGACATTGCACCGCCACCGCCACCGCCTTGCATTTTTCGCATGAAAAATATCCAAACGCCAATAAGCAGCAACATTGGGAACCAATTAATTAAAATTGATGCAAATAATGATTGTTCTTCTGGCTTCTTACCAGAAACCACCACATTGCCGTCAGAAAGCAACTCATCCATTAACTTCATATCTAAATATGGAATTTGCGTAACGAATGTATCGTTATTAGTACGCACACCACGTATTTCATTAGTTGATTGGTCAATCGTAACTTCTTTTATATCACCACGTTTGACTTGCTCTAAGAACGATGAGTAAGCAAGCTTATTCGTCGTATTCTCTGAGCCGGATATATTTTGAAACACCATCATTAACACTACTGCTATGACGAGCCATAAAATGAGATTTTTTGCCATGTCGCTCAACGCTACTTACCTCTAATAAAATGAATCTGGAATTGCCCGATAAACATCTATACGTGGATCACGAAAAAATAGATGACACCGAGATTACTATAATTTAAAACCCTTCGCTACAATCTCGCTTCGCATTATTACACTCAGGGTGGATCTGTTTTCGTTGCAAAGCATCCACTCGGCTATAACACTATGTTACACATACTTAATGCTAGTTCACATCAAGCAATATAGCCACCTTGATTTACTGTTGAATTATTACTCGCATTGGGCATAGTGCGCGATAAAATTAAAACAATAGCGTTATTGCCGACGGTGAATTGAATATCTGTTGTTATTGGCACAACGTTCTTTACCGCAAGCTTAGTATTTTTTACTATCATCCGCTACTCGCACTCTACTTCTTTTTTTGTCAACAATGACGAATCTGATTTGGATTGTTGTATATATAAAGGTAGAATACGTTTTTTCAAGGTGTTTATCACAAACTAATCGTTACAAAAGACAACAAATGAATTTATCAAATAAACAAATACAGTATTTAAAAGGCCTTGCGCACCCACTAAAACCAGTTGTCCAATTAGGAAATAACGGTTTGACTGAAGGTGTTTTAGCCGAAATTGAGAACGCACTTGGTTTTCACGAATTAATTAAAGTGAAAGTACCCAGTGATGATAAAGAAGAAAAACAACTCATTATGAACGCTATTATTGGTGAAACAAACGCAATACAAGTGCAAGCGATTGGACATGTACTTGTAATGTATCGTCAAAGTGACGAGAAAAAAATTAGTATTCCTAAGCGATAATGGCCTTGTTCTGCCGTTAACTCATTATCATTTTAAATACTCAGGCGGAAGCGCTTGAGTGCTTAAACTCATCCAAAATTAATAATATGAGGCATATATGACGACCAAAAATACAAACAGTCTTGCCATTATAACCGGCGGTTGCTCGGGACTTGGATATGCTACCGCAGCTGTTTTGCGTGAGGCAGGCTATCATCTCGCCATTTTTGATTTAAATGAGGAAATGGGTCAACAACGAGTTGAAGAGTTTGGCGCTGCCTTTTGTCACTTTTATAAAGTAGACGTAAGCAATGATGTTAGCGTTGAGAATGCGGTGGCTGAGGTTGCTAAAGGCGAATTAGAGATCCGACTATGCGTCAATTGTGCTGGTGTGGCGCCAGCTAAACGGATACTTGATCGCGAAAGCGAAGCAATGCCATTAGCAAACTTTAGGTCGGTAATTGATATTAATTTGATCGGTACCTTTAATGTGTCTCGTGTTGCGGCGAGTGCTATGGCCAAAAACGCACCGCTAGGTGAAGCTAACGAACGTGGTTTGATTGTTAACACCGCCTCAGTTGCTGGTTACGAAGGTCAAGTAGGGCAAACCGCTTATGCCGCAAGTAAAGGTGGCATTATTGCTTTGTGTTTGCCTATGGCAAGGGATTTAGCCGCGTTGGGCATTCGCGTCAATACTATCGCACCGGGTGTAATGGGTACGCCTATGCTGCTTGCTATGCCTGAAAAAGTTCAGGACGCATTAGTGCACAACGTACAATTTCCGAAACGCTTAGGTTTGCCACAAGAATTTGGCAAATTGGTATTGCATATGGCTGGAAATGCTTACTTAAATGGCGAAACTGTGCGCTTAGACGGTGCATTGAGAATGCCACCCAAATAAAAAAGTACATGAGCTATTCGTCTTGCCCACCGTTAACAATGTTGGCAATGTTATATAGACGATTAACCGCTTGGTAGTGGATACTATTTTTAGGATAGCGTCCTTTGATGTTTAGCTCGCCGGCTTCTTTTTTCATCAATAAACACAAGGTTTCATCAACCGAACTGACCGCATAAACGTGAAACAGTCGCTGATTAACGGCCTCAATAATTTCATTATCCAAGACCAAATTTAAGGCGTTTGATTTTGGAATAATAACACCTTGATTACCATTCAATCCGCGTTGTAAACACAATGAAAAATAGCCTTCAATTTTTTCGTTTACACCACCAATTGCTTGTACCTCACCATACTGGTTAATTGAACCAGTTACTGCCAAGCCCTGCTCAACAGGCAATTCAGTTAAGGCAGAAATCAGTGCCACTAATTCGCCTAACGATGCACTATCGCCATCAATATAGCCGTATGATTGTTCCAATGCGATATTAGCAGATAACGTAAGTGGAAAAAATTGAGCGTATTTATGGCCAAGGAAGCCGGTGAGTAGCATCACTCCTTTTGAATGTATCGACTGGCCTAATTCTACTTCACGTTCAATGTCGACAACACCGCTAGAACCAGCATAAACCGTTGAAGTTATGCGAGCAGGAGTACCAAAAGCCGTATCCCCGACTTCAAGTACGGTCAAACCATTTACTTTGCCAACAGCTTGTCCATCAGTATTAATCAGGACATGCCCTTCTTTAATATCTTCTAGCAATGATTCACTGACGCGTCCGGTGCGATTTTTCTTAGCCGCTAACGCAGATTCAACATGAATCACTTGAAGTTCAGCCTGCATCTGCTGCAGACAAAAATAATGAGCTTCATTAATCAACTCAATCACATCTGCAAATCTTGCGCTGAGTTTTGATTGATGTTCAGCAAGGCGTAAACTGTGTTCCAGCAACCTGCGCATCGCGTCAGCATCGATGCTTTGTAAACCAATATGTTGTACATGGGCTTTTACTCGTGCAACAAAGTCATTTAAGTTTTGCTGATTAAGTGGAATTTCATGATCAAAGTCGACTAAAACTCTGAACAACTCTTTAAATTCATCATCGTAATCTTGCAATGCATAGTAGAGCTCTCGAGAACCTAATAGTATGATTTTTACTTTAAGGGGAATGACTTGTGGAGTTTGCGTAATTGAATTAACCATTCCCACGTCTTGTTGTGGCAATTCCATTTTTAACTGACCGAACTTCAATGCCAGTTTCAATGATTCCCATACATAGGGCTGATCAACCAGTTTATCAGCATCAAGCAGCAAATAACCCCCATTCGCTTTATGCAAGGCCCCCGGAGTTATCATTCTATAGTTGGTATAAACACTACCTTGAACACTGGTGTATTCAATTTTACCAAACAAATTTTGATGTGTTGGGTTTGCTTCATAAATAATCGGCGCACCACCATCAACTGCATGTCTTATGAGTACATTTGGTACATAGGTATCGACCAAAATAGCTCGTTTATCAAAATTATCCGACTTTTCTTCTTTGCCCTCTGGTACTAACAACTCTGTTACCGTGTCTATCAAATGCGGTTTTAACTGTTTTAAATGCTTTAATATTGCAATATCTGCTGCATGTTTGTGTTCCAGTTCTTTTAGCAGTGGGCGAATGCCCTGCTCTGCAGTTTCACGCTTTAGTTTGCGCAACTGTTCAGCACTTTTGCGCTGCCATAATGGAACTTCAATGAGTGCTTCGCTTAAACATGCTTCAAGTTCATCAATAAGATCATAATAAACCTGCCTTTCATCATCACCATGTTGTGCAAAGTCGGCGTCAGTGATCAGTTTTCCATCGATGATAGGTGAAAAACTAATACTGCCGTCACTTTCAATTAATGCCACTCCTTTACTCAGGGCAACTTTTTCAACTTCATCAATGGCTTTATCGTAGCGCTGTTCATTGGCTCGGGTAATAGCTGCCTTGCGCCGCTGATAACTTGGGTTTTCAAAAACCGCAGGAAAGGTATCCATCAATTCATCAAGCAAGCTCTCAATGTCTTCCACAAAGCCTTTACTTCGACTTGTTGGCAGTTGCAGAGCAATAGGCTGACGTTCATCATCAAAGTTATTCAAATAACACCAATCATTCGGTGTTGGTTGCTGATGCGCCCGCTGACTAATAAAGTTATGCACCAAGGTGTATCGGCCAGTCGCCTGCTCTCCCATCACATACAAATTATAGCCTGTAGAGTTCACACCTAAACCAAAACTCAAAGCCTCTTTGGCTCGATTTTGTCCGATTAATGCCATTTCACCGACTTGGCTTTGCATCGCTTTATTAAACATATCCTTGTCGACACCAGCGCTAAGATCAACTGCTGCAATGCTCAGCTTATGAGTGATGTTTTGAACTGAAGTAAGTTTCGCAACCATATATGTTTTTTTCTTCTTTCTTTTCAGTTTATGAAAATTGTAATGATTATTTTGTTGAGCTCTGAGTTTGTGGATTTTGCCATTCCGTTTGCATGGTAATTGATGTGTTTGCAGATTGCTGTAATTTTGTGTCGATTTATCGTTTTTAGGGTTTTTTGAGCATATCGTTGTGTATTTTAACAACAGCCTAAACTATCATCTGTGCAAAATTGTAAAATTAACGCCAGATGATCCGCTTTTGACCTGCTTTATCAATTTCGTCTATTGTCGCATGCCCCTCCAACAAGGTATTCTATGCACAATAAAATAATAAAATGCCCAGAGATACCCACTTAAATGGCCAATACACACCAAAACGAAAATCAATATAATCCACAAGCCGTTGAAAAAGCAGCACAAACGCATTGGGACGAAACCCAAATTTTTGCCGCGAAGCAAGATGATAATAGGGAAAAGTTCTATTGTTTGTCGATGTTCCCCTACCCAAGTGGCCGTCTGCACATGGGGCACGTGCGGAATTATACTATTGGTGACGTTGTTAGTCGTTTTCATCGCATGCAGGGCAAAAATGTTCTGCAGCCAATGGGCTGGGATGCATTTGGTTTGCCAGCAGAAAATGCGGCTATTAATAACAAATCAGCACCGGCCAAATGGACTTATCAAAATATCGATTATATGAAAACTCAACTAAATTCACTTGGGTTTGGCTATGATTGGAGTCGCGAGCTAGCCACTTGTAAACAGGATTACTACCGCTGGGAACAGTGGTTTTTTACTCGTTTATTCGACAAAGGCTTGGTGTACAAGAAAAATGCCACCGTGAACTGGGATCCGATTGATCAAACTGTATTGGCAAACGAACAAGTCATTGATGGCCGTGGTTGGCGTTCTGGTGCGCTGGTTGAACAAAAAGAGATCCCGCAGTGGTTTATTAAAATCACGCATTACGCTGAGCAACTATTGGCCGATTTGGACAAACTCAGCGATTGGCCGCAGCAAGTCGTTACCGCTCAACGAAATTGGATTGGTCGCTCTGAAGGTGTCGACGTTACGTTTGATTTGACAACTGAAACAGCTGGTATTAGTCAGATTGAAGTCTACACCACGCGACCCGATACGCTTTATGGCGCATCTTATCTTGCGGTTGCAGCAAAGCATCCTCTTGCCTTAGAAATGGCAAAGGCAAACCCCGATATGACCGCATTTATTGACGATTGCAAAAATACTAAAACCACTGAAGCCGACATGGCAACAATGGAAAAGAAAGGTATGTCGACAGGTTTGACTGCTATTCATCCATTAACCGGCGACACAATCCCCATTTGGATAGCCAACTTTGTGCTGATGAGTTATGGATCAGGTGCTGTCATGTCTGTACCTGCTCACGATCAGCGAGATTGGGAGTTTGCTACTAAATACCAATTGCCTATTTTACAAGTCGTCGTGTTCAAGTCTGGCGATGCCGACACTGCTGATATTAATAACGCAGCATACACCGAAACAAACACATTAATGAATTCAGCTCAATACAGTGATTTATCGTTCCAAGACGGTTTTGATGCCATTGCTGATAAACTAGCTTCATTGGGCAAAGGTAAGAAGTCGGTTAATTATCGTCTTCGCGACTGGGGTGTATCGCGCCAACGTTATTGGGGAGCGCCGATCCCTGTTGTTACTGACGAGAAAGGTGAGTCTTTTGCGGTTAATGCACAAGACTTACCGGTTGTATTGCCTGAAGACGTTGTAATGGACGGTGTGAACTCGCCAATCAAAGCTGATCCAGAGTGGGCGAAAGCAATGCACAATGGTCAGCCAGTCACACGGGAAACGGATACATTTGATACCTTCATGGAGTCTTCATGGTATTACGCTCGTTATGCCTCAGCCCCGTCTGATGCAATGCTTGATCCCAAAGAAGCCAATTACTGGCTCCCTGTTGATCAATATATTGGTGGTATTGAACACGCTATTTTACATTTATTGTACGCCCGCTTTTTTCACAAACTCTTGCGTGATGAAGGACTAGTTAGCAGCGACGAGCCATTCAAAAAACTCTTATGCCAAGGCATGGTATTAGCTGATGCGTTTTTTACTAAGGACGAAAAAGGTAAAGAAATCTGGCATGCACCAACCGACGTTATTGTTGAAAAAGACGACAAGGGTCGCATTGCCAAAGCAAAGTTAGCTGACGGCACTGAAGTTCAGCACGCGGGTATGATCAAAATGGGCAAGTCAAAAAATAACGGTATTGACCCCCAAGCAGTTATCGATATTTATGGCGCTGACACGGTCAGATTATTCACCATGTTCGCCGCGCCACCAGAGCAAACCCTTGAGTGGATTGATTCAGGCGTTGAGGGTTCAAACCGTTTCTTGAAACGTTTTTGGCGATTGGCTAATGAACATGCGCAATTGTGCGAGAGTAAAAGCGCAGTGCCAGCATTAGATACCACGTCATTGCATAAGTCGCAAAAAGCGTTGCGCCGAGAGATTCATCAAACGATTGAAAAAGTTACTGATGATTTAGGTCGCAGACAAACTTTTAACACGGCAGTGGCCAAGGTCATGGAATTATTAAATAGCTTACAGAAAGCTGAAATAAATGATAACAATGACATTGCGCTTGTGCACGAAGGATTGATGGCAATGGTTAAATTACTTAACCCAATTACACCGCACATTTGCGAACACCTGTGGTCGTTACTGGGCGGCAAAGGCGAATTACAAACCTCGCCGTGGCCACTAGTCGATGCTTCTGCGTTAGTGGAAGATGAAAAACTGATTGTTGTTCAAGTGAACGGTAAAGTGCGCGCAAAAATGACAGTCGCAACTGACATCAGCAGTCAACAAGCACAACACGAAGCGTTGGCGCAAGAGAATGTACAACCGTTCATTGCAGGGAAGACCGTACGAAAAGTTATCTATATTGCAGGTAAACTGGTGAATATTGTCGCTAACTAGTTATTTAGCAAGATTATGAACCCAGCTTTGGTATTTAAATAGCGACGGATAGTGATACTGTTAATAGATATTTTCTGAAGCCGTTAACCCTAAAGTATTAATGTAAAGGCCTAGAAGCAAAAACGTTTTAGGCCATATTAATGGAGTAAGATCTTGATAAGCCGATTGAGCCAAGTTTTCGCAAGCCTGCCCAAATGGGGGCCAATCATTTGCGCAATGATTAAAAAGTCAAAATTGGCTTTTATTATTGTAATAGTTGCCGTCGTTCTGCAAGGATGCGGTTTTAAATTGCGCGGTTCCCAAGCATTACCGAGTTATTTAAATAATGTGGTTATTCTTTCTCAATTTGATTATTTACCGCTATCCAGAGCACTGAACAAGAGACTTCCAGTCTATCAATTGGAAAGTATTGTTGGCGAAAAAACAATTCCACTAAGTATTGAGCCGACAACCGTGGTGGTAATAAAATTACAACCTGAAGCACTTGAGCGCCGCTTACTGTCTGTATTTGCAAGTGGCCAAGTAGCTGAATACGAACTTATTTATTCTGTTAGTTATGAAGTTATCTTCCCTTTTGCCGAACCCATTAGTGCTTTCATGACTGTGGCTAGAGAATATCAAGACGATCCAGACCAAGTGCTTGCCAAGTCACGAGAGCTAGAATTGGTGCTTGATGAAATGCGAGCTGAGTCAGCTGACCGAATGATCCGATTACTCTCGAGTCAATATACGCAAGCTTTGGTCTCTATTGAAGCTAGAAAAACCAGAGAAGCGGCAAAAATTAAGGTAAACAAGCCCTAATGCAAGTTTACCCGAATCGATTTAAGCAACATATTCAACAGCAAGGCTTAGCGCCTTTTATGCTGGTGTTTGGTGACGAACCTCAACAGAAACTGGATATGATTGATAGCATTCGTGCCGTGGCTAAATCGCAAGGCTTCGACGAACGTCAAACATTGGTTGCTGATACTGATTTTTCGTGGTCACAACTCATCGAAGCGACCCAAGCAATGTCATTATTTTCTGACAAACAGTATATTGAATTGACGCTACCAACCGGTAAACCGGGGGCGGAAGGCAGCAAAGTACTTACTGCAATTGCTGAGAACCCGTCGCCGGACATCTTGATATTAATTCAAGGCCCTAAGATTGCCAAAGATATACAAAAAGCAAAATGGTTTAAAGCACTGGATTCACAGGGTATCTTTTCAATTTGTTACCCCCTTGAAGGAAAACAATTAGTGCAGTGGATAGACCAACGTTGCCGCTCCTCACAGGTAAATATCAGTCCCGCGGGGGTAAACCTTTTAGCCGATTTTAGTGAAGGCAACTTACTTGCTGCAAAACAAGAAATTGAGAAACTGGCGCTAATATATGCCGACAGTGGGCAACAAGTGGATGAAAAAATACTCGCAGCCGGCATGGTTGATCAGTCTCGATTCACTGTATTTCAATTTGTTGATGATTTACTTGCTGGTGACATCCAAAAAGCAATTAAAATTTTATATCGCTTAGAAAGCGAGGGCGTCGAACCTAACATTATCCTATGGAATTTGATAAAAGAAGCACAAACATTGGCTGAATGCCAAGCAATGCAAAACCTAGAAGGTAATATTAACTTTACTAAGTTACGTATATGGCAAAATAAACAGGCCTTGTATCAAAATGCATTGCGACGACTCACGTCTAGTCATATCAGCTTGTTGAACACTCACTTACAACAAGCCGACCTTATTTTAAAAAGTGAAACAACCGCAAGGCCATATATACTATTAAGTCATTTGGCATTGTTGTTTTTACCAGCACCACTGCAAAATATGCCGTTAAATTAAACCATGACTAATCCTCAGAATATGACACTTTTTGGTGGCACATTTAATCCGCCGCACTGGGGTCATATTAAACCCTTAAAACAGGCTATGCAGGCACTTGATATTATCAAAGTAGGCTTGCTCCCGTGCCATATTCCGCCGCATAAAAAAACGCTAAAAATCAGCAATCGGCACCGATTAGCAATGCTAGAGATTGTCTGTAAGCTAGAGCCATCAATGTATGTAGAGCATATGGAATTAGAAAATAATGAGATGAGTTTTACCTTTAACACCTTACAAAAACTTAAACAAAATAAGCAACAAACACCCTATTTTGTGATGGGCACAGACTCATTTCAATCGCTCGAAACTTGGCATAGATGGCAGGAAATATTGCAACTTTGTAATATTATAGTATTGAGCAGAAACAACCAGCCGTTAAAAAGATTACAGGAAGTGACGCAATATATTTCATGTGGGCCCCATCATGCTGTATCCTTAGCTGACAAGCAGGCATTATCGACAAAGAGCGGAATTGTTGTGTCTTGCCATTTTCCATCAATTGTGGTGTCTTCAAGTCTAATTCGAGAAAAAATCGAAAATAAAGACTACCAACAGTTGGAAATGGGCGAAATATTGCCTTTAGAGGTGTTTGGATATATAAAACAACATCAATTATACGAGCAAAAAAAATCATAGGAATAACATTGAATCAAAGTGAATTCGTTCAATTTGTCATAGACAAACTTGAAGACATGAAAGCCAGAGACATTGTACAAATAAATGTTGAAGGTAAATCTACCGTGACCGACACGCTAATAGTATGCTCAGGAAACTCAAAAAAGCATGTTTCATCCATAGCTGAAAACCTTGTCGTTGAAATGAAATCTGCAGACGTACCTCCATTAAGCGTTGAAGGTAAAGAAACAGGGGAATGGGTATTAGTCGATTTAAGCAACGTTGTAGTGCATGTAATGCGAGACGAAAGCCGCGACTTTTATCAGTTAGAGAAGCTATGGCAATAGCCTAAATATAAGCGCTGCAAGTTTGGTGTCATAAAAAATGCGGATACAAGTTATCGCTGTCGGGAACAAAATGCCTAAATGGGTTGTCGAAGGCACTCAGGAGTACGTTCGACGATTTCCAACTGACTGCCAATTGTATTTTACGGAAGTAGCGCCAAGTCGAAGAGGCAAGAACGTCGACCTAAAACGCATTCTTGTTGATGAAGGGCAACGATGTTTACAACAAGTTCCTAGAGGAAATAAAATTGTCACACTTGAAGTGTTAGGGCAAAGCTGGAGTACGCCAAAACTCGCTGAACAGTTAGAAAAATGGAAAGTGGATGGGCGTGATATTAGCCTCTTAATCGGTGGACCTGAGGGGCTATCAGAACAATGCCAACATGCGTCTGAGCAAAAATGGTCACTGTCAAAGTTGACCTTGCCACATCCTATGGTAAGAGTCATTGTAGCTGAAAGTATCTATCGCGCTTGGTCTATGACTCAAAATCATCCATACCATCGAGAATAAAGCAGTTCGTAGAGCCAAGAGTATTATATGCCACCAAAGCGTCAAATAATAAGAGATCACACAGCAGAAGCTAATCTGGTTGCCAGACGCACTGTTGTTTCTATCGTATTTGTTTGCGTTCTTATGTCGGTTATTATTATAAACTTATACCAGTTGCAAGTTATCCACTATGAAGACTATCAAACACGCTCTAATGGTAATCGTATTAAAGTGCTACCGGTTGCACCGAATCGTGGCCTTATTTACGATCGAAATGGCGAGATCCTGGCGGAAAATAAACCGGTATTTAGCTTAGAGATAACGCCCGAAGACGTTGACGATCTGGACGCAACAATCGAGCAACTGTCAGCACTCATGACCTTAACTGACAACGAGGTCAACGAATTTAAAAGTAATATTAGACGCCAACGACGTTTTAAACCCGTGTCTATTAGGCAGCAACTATCACATGACGAAGTGGCCCTTTTCTCCGCCAAACAACACCAATTCCCGGGTGTCGGTATCGAGGCAAGATTATCGCGTTATTATCCCTTCAAAGACTCGTTAACCCACATGCTTGGCTATGTAGCAAAAATAAATAAGAAAGAGCTAGTCAGGCTTGACGAAGATGATCAACTTGCAAACTATGCTGCTACGCATGATATGGGTAAACAAGGTGTCGAAAAGTTTCACGAAGAAACGCTTCACGGTAAAGTTGGCTATCAACAAGTTGAAGTTAATAATCAAGGCCGAGTTATTCGTGTATTGAGTTTTGAACCTCCTTTGCCTGGCCGAGATATTGTGCTAAATATTGATATTAATTTACAGAAAAAAGCACAAGAAGTGCTAGCCGGAAGAAGAGGTTCAGTTGTTATTACTGATCCAAATGATGGTAGCGTTTTGGCGTTGTATAGCAGTCCAAGCTATGACCCCAATTTGTTTGTGCACGGCATAAGTCAAAAAGAATATAATAAGCTTCTGGCATCCAAAAACAGTCCTTTGCTGAATAGAGCAACACAAGGACGCTATCCTCCAGCATCCACCATTAAACCTTTTTTAGCACTTGTAGGGCTTGAAGAGGATGTGATTGACGAGACCACCGAAATACATGATCGCGGCACCTACCGCTTGGAAAACGTAGATCATGTTTGGCGTGATTGGAAAAAATATGGGCATGGCACGGTTAACGTCACTAAATCGATTGAAGTGTCCTGTGATATTTTTTATTACGACTTAGCCTATAAGTTAGGTATCGATCGCATTAGCGAATCTATGCAATTATTTGGCTTTGGCAGACACACTGGCATCGACTTGTTAGAAGAGTCTGGGGCTAATATGCCTAGCCGAGGTTGGAAAAGAGCTCGATTTAATGAACCTTGGTATATTGGTGATACGATCCCGGTCGGGATTGGTCAAAGTTACTGGAACGCGACTCCATTGCAATTAGCTCAAGCGCTAAACTTTTTAATTAATAAAGGGCAGCGCCACATACCTCGCTTGGTCAAGGGTTACATGGTTGAGGGAGCGGTTGATGTGCTGCCTGTTGAAATGCTGTCGCCTATACCCATTGTGGATGAACACAATTGGGATATCGTGCTAGATGCGCTGTATGGTACCGTAAATCGTAGCCATGGCACTGCACGTGTTGCTTTTAAAGATACCGATTATGTGTCAGCCGGAAAAACCGGCACTGCGCAGCTTTTTTCAGTTGCTCAAGACGCTGAGTATGACGAAGAAAATGTCTCGGCCAGATTAAAAGATAATGCAATGTATATTGGCTTCGCACCATATGTCGATCCTGAAATTAGTATTTCGGTAGTTATCGAAAATGCTGGCGGCGGTAGCTCAAATGCAGCACCTGCAGCAAGGATCGTGATGGATTACTACTTTAGTGAAGTAAAGCCTAAAGGTATTGCCTTAAAAACTAAACAGAATGATTCAGATAGTATCAGTCAGGCACGCATCTCAGCCAATACCGCTGCAATAATTACGACGGAGACAAGCGGTGGCTGAAGCTAAATTTACAACTATAAAAACAACGATGTTGGAACGTCTGCATGTTGATGGCTTTTTATTGTTTGCGCTTATGTGCCTTATGGGTATTGGCCTTGTGACCATTTATAGCTCTGGAGGACAAGATTGGAACTTAGTAAACAGACAACTAACCCGTTTGGGAATTGCCCTGATCGTGATGTTTATTCTTGCCCAAATTCCACCCATGGCTTATCGACGTTTGGCGGTTTACTTTTATAGTTTTGGGCTTATTATGCTAATCCTTGTGCTGCTAGTAGGAGTGATTGGCAAAGGTGCGCAGCGATGGTTAGATTTAGGCGTGATTCGTTTTCAACCATCTGAAGTAATGAAACTAGCCGTGCCATTAATGGTCGCTTGGTATATCAGTAAATTTAATTTGCCGCCGCGTTCTCGTAATATCGCAATTGGCTTTGTAATTGTCTTTATTCCCACTGTTCTGATTGCTAAACAACCTGATTTAGGTACCAGTCTATTAGTTGCTAGTTCCGGTATATTCGCACTCTTTCTGTCAGGTATGACATGGCGTTTAATCTTTTTCATCAGCGCATTAGGTGGAGCGTTTGCGCCAATAATGTGGTTTTTCTTGATGCAAGGTTATCAAAAACAACGTGTTCTTACCTTTTTGAACCCAGAAAGTGACCCACTGGGTGCTGGCTATCATATTATCCAATCAAAAATCGCCATCGGCTCAGGTGGAGTAAGTGGCAAGGGTTGGCTGCAAGGGACTCAATCACAGCTCGAGTTTTTGCCTGAGAGACATACTGACTTTATCTTCGCGGTTTTTAGTGAAGAATTTGGTTTAATTGGCGTTATGGGACTATTATTCATCTATATGTGCATCATTATTCGTGGATTAATGATCGCAAATTATGCACAAGATGCGTTTAGTAAATTACTCGCTGGCAGCATAACACTGACCTTTTTTGTTTATGTGTTCGTTAATATGGGCATGGTTTCTGGTTTGCTGCCCGTTGTTGGTGTTCCCCTACCACTTGTCAGTTATGGCGGAACTTCAATGGTGACGTTGTTAGCCGGTTTTGGTATTCTAATGTCAATTAGCACGCAAAAGCGATTAATGTCGCGATAGCATAATAAAAGTGGCCATGGAATGAATGTGCTAAAAAATTACACAATATTGATATTTGCTGTATCGGGTTTAAGTGCTTGTAGTGTCAACAACAGTCGATATTCACAAAAACAGGACAGTGTACCTGAGTTTCATTATGGTGAACTGGCACTTGTCGATGCCACGCCGAGATATGAATCGTACGCGCCCGCTAATTTTCGCCCCTACACTGTGCTTGGCAAATATTATACACCAATGCGCACAGCCAAGGGTTTTGAAGAATATGGGCTGGCTTCCTGGTATGGACAGAAGTTTCACGGCCATCTAACCTCCAATGGCGAAGTATACGATATGTTTTCCATGACGGCAGCACACAAAACCTTGCCCCTTCCTTCATTTGTTAAGATCACTAATCTAGATAATCAAAAAGTCATTATTGTTCGGGTTAACGACAGAGGTCCTTTTCATCCAGATAGAGTCATAGATTTATCCTACGCAGCAGCAAAAAAATTAAATTTTTTGGCGACGGGTGTTACTAATGTCAAAGTTGAGGTAGTGCACGTCGATAAAGCCGGTGTTATGACAGTTGGCGCAGGTAAACCGCGGCAACCAAACGTACCACCATCTTTAGCACAAGCCGAAAACTCACCAGCAATGGTGGCTATGGTGAATACCAAAACGACCTTAGAAGACCGAGTGGAAATCGAATCTGCAGCAATAATAAATGATAGCAAGCCAGATCAAATATTTGTTCAAGTGGCCGCTTTCTCTAATCACAAAAAGGTCATCGAATTATCTGAAGGATTAGCGCGACTATACCAAGTGCCGACTGACGCTCCTATGATTGATAATATCTATAGACTAAGACTTGGACCATTAAAAAATGAAAAAAAGGCTGAAAAGTTAATCCAAGATTTGAAAAGTATCGGTTTCGACAGTGCTTTTCCATTAACATTGCCGTCTAATTAGTCAAAATAACTAACAATTTTTGACCTCAGTTATTGACTTTTGGTGTCAGTAGCAAAGAAGGCCAAATAAATAAAAGAATCCGCTGAATAACTGGCGGTTCATAGGTGGATTGGTATAAGATCCATATTTAATAAATCATGTGATTACATGCTCATTAAGAAAGCACTCCGAGGGATCCGTGAATGTCGGTAGAATATGCCTCGCAAGTTAATGCACGATGATAAAAATCTCAAGAGAATGGTTGAATAAATGCGCTTAAAAATAGTTTCTACGTTAGTTCTTGCAGCTTGTTGCTTTTTAGCAAATGCAGCGGTTGTCATTCCTCCTCCACCCACTGTTGCCGCGGGGGGGTTCCTGCTGGTTGACCACAACACGGGTCATATTATCGCTGAAAAAAATGTTGATATGCGACTTGCGCCAGCAAGTTTAACCAAAATAATGACAATCTATGTCATTGGGAAAGAAATCAAAGCCGGCAATATTAGTTTAACCGACATGGTGACAATATCTGAGAACGCATGGGCGAAAAACTTTCCTGACTCATCAAAAATGTTTATTGAAGTTGGTACCAAAGTATCTGTCGAAGATTTATTGAAAGGTATTATTGTGCAATCGGGCAACGACGCATGTGTCGCCATGGCTGAGCATATTGCCGGCAGCGAGGAAGCGTTTGCGAGTATGATGAATGCACACGCGCAAAACTTGGGTATGACCGCAAGTAACTTTGTTAATACCCATGGTTTGCATGACGCAGACCACTATACGTCACCACGCGACATGGCGACCTTGTCTTCAGCTTTGATCTCTGAATTACCTGAAGCATATGCGCTGTATAGCATTAAAGAGTTTACTTATAATGGTATTAAACAATTTAATCGTAACAGTCTTTTGTGGGATAAGAGTTTAAATGTGGATGGTATTAAAACCGGTCATACATCAGACGCCGGCTATAGTTTGATTACATCAGCAACTCAAGGAGACATGCGTTTAATATCCGTTGTTATGGCTACTGATAGTGAACGCTCTCGCAAAGTCGAAAATAAAAAATTACTGCGTTACGGTTTTCGGTTTTTCGAGTCAGTAACTCCTTATCAAGCGGGTGATAGCTTTGTTGCTCATCGTATCTACATGGGTGACCGTGACACCGTTGAGCTAGGACTAAATCAAGCTACCCCAATTACATTACCACGCGGACAGTCAAGCAAGTTAAAAGCACATTTCGAGCTAACCGAAAGTCTTGAAGCCCCTGTTGAGAAAGGACAAGTTGTTGGTAAGCTATTTTTACAATTAGAGGGTGAAAATATTGCCACTTATCCATTGGTAACCTTACATGAAGTACAAGAAGGTGGCTTAATTGATAAAGCAATGGATTGGATTTCTTTAAAATTAGGATTTGAAAGCTAATTATGGCATTAGATACAAGATTTGACGAGATCCTTGAATTCCCGTGCTTTCAGACATTTAAAGTAATGGGCGTTGCCGATCCTAGCCTCCCTGAAGTCGTTATTTCTTGCTTACAACAGCATGCTCCTGGTGATTATTCACCGAGTATTAAGTCAAGTAGCAAGGGTAATTATCATTCACTCTCGGTGAGGGTGAAAGTCACTAGCAAAGACCATATGGAAACGATCTACACTGAAATTTCCAGTCTTGAGCTAGTCAAATTTGTACTTTAATTTCTATGCAGCCAATCATTATTCGACAATTAGGCACTCGGTCATATCAACCAATTTGGCAACAAATGCGAGATTTCACAAACCAGAGAACGCCGCAAACGGCAGACGAGATATGGTTAGTTGAACATACCCCCGTTTTCACTCAAGGCCAAGCAGGTAAGGCGGAACACATTCTTACGCCTGGTGATATTCCAGTGGTTCAAGTGGATCGCGGCGGACAAGTTACCTATCACGGTCCAGGTCAACAAATGTTGTACATTCTAATTGACGTGCGCCGAAATAAACTTGGTGTTCGCCATCTAGTTAATGGCTTAGAAAACTGTATTGTGGGAATGATGGCTGATTACGGAATTGAAGCATATGCGAAAAAAAATGCACCAGGTGTGTATGTCAAAGAGCAAAAATTATGTTCTGTCGGCTTGAGGATCCGCAAAGGCTGTTCGTTTCATGGCTTAGCACTGAACGTTAATATGGATTTAAGTCCGTTTGGGCGGATAAACCCATGTGGCTATGCCGGTATGGAAATGGTAGATTGTGCCACATTAGGTGGACCAGAATCATTAGCCATCGCTGGTCCTAAAATAGTTAAGCATTTTTGTTTATTATTGGGTATTAAGCAAAAAGAATATAGAGAAGGTTTTGATGAATAATCCACGTCCAGTAGCGGGTGTTAAACTTCGCGATGATGATAAAGTAAGACATATTCCAATCACTATTGTTCCGACTGAAAAGGAACAGATTCTGCGTAAGCCTTCGTGGATTAAGATAAAACTACCTCGAACGACTGATCGCATCGACCACATCAAAGCGACATTGCGCAAAAACAACTTACATTCAGTATGTGAAGAGGCAAGCTGCCCAAATTTAGCCGAATGCTTTAATAATGGTACGGCCACCTTTATGATTTTAGGCGATGTATGCACCCGTCGCTGTCCATTCTGTGACGTAGCACATGGTAAACCATTACCGCCGAGCGCTGAAGAACCAATAAAATTAGCCAAAACCATTGCAGAAATGGGATTAAACTATGTGGTTATCACTTCCGTTGACCGCGATGATCTGCGTGATGGCGGCGCTCAGCACTTTGTCGATTGTATTAATGCAATCCGCAAACATAGCCCAAGAACCAGAATTGAAGTATTAGTACCTGACTTTAGAGGTCGCATGGACCGAGCTTTAGAAATATTTAAAAACGGCGTACCTGACGTATTTAATCACAACCTAGAAACGGTTCCACGTTTATATCGGGAATGTCGCCCTGGTGCTAGCTACCAGTGGTCGCTCGACTTACTGCGTAAATTTAAACAGCAACATCCAACTATTCCCACCAAATCAGGATTAATGATGGGTTTAGGCGAAGAATCTGACGAAATGAAAAAGGTATTGGATGACCTGCGTACGCACAATGTAAACATGCTTACAATTGGACAATATTTACAGCCAAGTAAACATCACTTTCCTGTTAAGCGCTATGTGCCGCCGGCAGAGTTTGATGCGCTAGGAGAATATGCTGATTGTATCGGTTTTGCGCACGCTGAATGTGGCCCCATGGTTCGTTCTAGTTATCATGCTGACAGACAAGCAGCCGGTGTAGAAGTTAAGTAATCAGTATGAGTAAAATTTATGTACTGCATGAAAACAGCGAGTGGACTATCCACTTGCAACATCGCTTTGATGAATTAGGTCTTCCGTACGAACTGTGGCATCTGGATCAAGGTCTCATTGACTTGTCTAGTGAGCCACCTCAGGGCGTTTTTTACAATCGAATCAGTGCATCTTCTCACACCAGAGACCATCGTTTCGCTGCTGAGTTTACAGAAGCAGTCATTGCTTGGTTGGAACGTCATGATCGTATTGTTATTAATGGTACCAGAGCTCTTAGGCTTGAAGTCAGTAAAGTTAATCAATATATGGCACTTAACAAAAACGGTATTGAGACTCCAAAAACACTGGCAGCGGTTGGTAAAAAACAAATTATTGAGGCTGCTAACCTATTGCACATGCCTTCTTTTATTACCAAACATAACCGAGCTGGCAAAGGTCAGGGAGTGCAACTGTTTCACTCCGTGCAGGCATTACAAGACTATATAGACGGTCCCAATTTTGATCCGCCAGTCGACGGTATCACTCTTATTCAGCAATACATTGAGTCACCACAACCGTTTATCATCCGACATGAGTTTATTGCTGGTAAATTTTTATACGGCGTTAAGGTTGATACATCCCAAGGGTTTGAGTTATGCCCTGCTGATGCATGTTCTGTTGAAGATGTCTTTTGTCCTAGCGATGATGTAAAAACGTCGGTAAAAGCCAAGTTTGAGATCCTTGAAAATTATCGCCCAGCGTTTATTGATAGCTATGAAAGATTCCTAAAAGATAATAACATTCAAATTGCAGCCATTGAGGCAATACAAGACTCAAATGGAATTAGCTATGCTTATGATGTCAACACCAATACTAATTACAATGCTGGTGCCGAAAAAATAGTGGGCCAATTTGCCATGCTAGAGATCGCCAATTATCTTGGAGCCAAATTACAAGACAGTTAACAAAAAACAGCAAATAGAAACACAATATCAACCGCCAGCAAACCGCTTCAATTTGCGTCGCGGCCTCGCATTGGTTTACCACACTTATTACTGAGAAGAACCTATGACTCGCAAACCTTCCCTCGCCTCCCTAAGTATCAACGCAGGTGCCCCTGAAGCAAAGAACGGGAATGCTTTTCGCCGTGGGCCCGAGTTTGCTAGCACGTTCCACTTGTCAGGTGATGTCGACTCACAAGTTTATCAATATGGGCGTTTTGGTCAGCCTACTTGGACCAGTCTTGAGTCAGGCTTAGCCGAATTAGAAGGCGGTGACACGGTTATATTTCCCTCAGGAATGTCAGCAGCTAGCGCAATATTGACGAGTCTTTTAAACCCGGGTGATACCGTCTTATTGCCCAGCGATGGCTATGCGCCAGTGCGTTACTATACCGCACAATATTTAGTTAGATTTGGCATAAAACTAAAGACAATCGCAACCCAAGATATTGACAATTTTGATTTCGAAGACATTGCCCTGGCATTGTTAGAAACGCCGAGCAATCCCATGCTCGATACTTTTGATATACACAAAGCAGCAACTAAAATACACAAACATGGTGGTCTTTTAGCTATCGACAACACCACGCTAACATTCTTAGGGCAGCAGCCGTTGACTCTGGGTGCGGATATATCCATGAGCGCAGACACCAAAGCGGTTAACGGGCACAGTGATGTTGTATTTGGTCATGTCTCAACAATAGATAAATTAATTAGTGACAAAATCAGAGATTGGCGTAAGGCGTCAGGCAATATTCCTGGGCCAATGGAAACTTGGCTCGTACATAGAAGTCTATCCACGTTAGACGTTAGATTACAGCGCATGTGTGACACTGCAATGCTATTAGCACATGAATTGAACAATCACGATAAGGTCATTTCAGTTCGTTTTCCAGGACTCGCCTCAGACCCGTCACATGCTATTGCTAAACAACAACAGCAACTGTTCGGTTTCATTATTAGTTTTGAACTAGAAAGTAAAGATGCTGCGGATAAATTCCTCGCTGCATGCCAACTCGTTTATGTAGCCACTAGTTTTGGTGGCGTGCACAGCATGGCTGAACGCCGTGCACGTTGGGGAACAGACAAAATAGCGCAGGGCGTTATTAGATTCAGTGTAGGGTGTGAGCGACACGACGACCTAATTAATGATGTAATGGTAGCACTAGATAGCCTTTAAAAGCCCCAGTGAAGGACTAGCGAAGAGTTAACTCGCCGCGAAGGTTACGAGTCATCAAGCCTTTACGCTGCTGTGTGCTCAACTCAGGTTTACTCAATAAATAGTGCAGTTTGGCTAAAGTTGCCTCTGGCGTCATATCACCACCAGAAATTAACCCTGTATCTTGCAAAAAATGACCATTCGCATAGCCAGTCATGTTAACTGTACCTCTGAAACACTGTGTGCAATTAACCACAATCACACCGTTCTTTTGGGCTTGAACCAGTTGCGCTAATAATGCTTTGTTTTGCGGAGCATTGCCCACACCATAACTCAATAAGATAAGAGCATTCACCGGCTGCTGAATAATATTTTTAACCACATCAGCCGAAATTCCCGGATACAAACTAACTAAACCAATAGGTTGAGGCGTTACTGGGCTTATTTTCAAGCTGCTAGAAAGTTGCGATTTTGACCCATTTTGCGCTGACAAAGGGCTACTTTCTTGATATTGACCGCCCTCAATACCGCTATCAAACACACTAACAACGTCGTGATTAACCTCAATATTAATACCCGCCTCCAATAATGCAGGAAAGTTGGGCGAATCAAAGGCATCAAAGCCATCAGCATCTACTTTGCGTACTCTATTGCCACGATACAGCTTATTATTAAAAAATAACGTGACTTCTGGAATGGGATAATTAGCCGCAATGTAAAGCGCATTTAATAAATTAGTTTGCCCATCCGATCTCAATTCAGCTAATGGTATTTGAGATCCCGTTACAATAACCGGCTTATTCAGACTCTCGAGCATAAATGACAGCGCAGATGATGTATATGCCATGGTGTCCGTACCATGCAATATAATAAAGCCATCGTAATCAGCATAATGCTGTGCAATATCATCAGCAATAAACTGCCAGTCCGACGGTGACATATCGCTGGAGTCAATCAGGTGGTCATATTCGTGAATAGTAAAGGCGGGCATTTCACTACGGTGAAACTCGGGCATATTAAGCAATGTTTTACTCAGATAACCCGCAGCAGGCACAAACCCATTTTTGGAGGGCTTCATGCCAATCGTTCCGCCCGTATATGCTACATAGATATGCTTACGCATGAATAACGCCTTATGCCAAAATGACTTTTTTTAATCGTTTTAGCAATGCCTGGTCTGTTTTTTCCAAAGGACCGCAACCGATCCAAGCAGCCAGTAATTCAGTGATAATAGGTACATAACTACCCTCAAGTCTTGATGCCATAAGCTGTAACTGAAGGTTTTTGCGCTCGGCATCATCCGCTTTGTTACTAGGCAAGTCAGCAATAATTTCAGCTTGAATAGTTAATTCTTTTCGTTTGTCGTCACCTTTATTCTGGGTTGCAGACTTAATCAACTGCTGGTACTTATTCGGTAAGTCAGCTAAATTTTCTGGCAAAGAAGCGTCTGTCCAAGCTGATAACGCTTCAAATAAAGCTTGCCATTGAGCTGCATTTTTGTACTGTTCAATCTCACCTTGCTTAACTTGATGCTGTTGTAAAATTGTATCCAGTTTGTGTTGCTCTGTTTTTGCCTGTCGACTTGGTATATCTCGAAGCTTTTGGCTTAACACAGCTAGGTTAGCCTCGAAGTCAGACCAATCTTTCATTTCACTCGCCGCACTAAGTTGTTCAGTTAAAATGCCTGCTAGGTCATGAAATTCGGTTTTAACTTGCGCTAGACTGGTAGCATCGGCATCTCTTTTCTGATTAACCTTTGCAAAAACCATGTCATTGGCTTTGCGAAATGCTAACCACAAGCCGTCATCCGTTTGTTTGCCAGAATAACCAATCTCTTTCCATTGTTGCTGATATTGCTTTGCTGACTCAGCCGCGCTGCTAACATCATCAATATCATTAAGCTGCTCCGCCTTTTTCAACAACGCTTGCTTTAGCTGAAGGTTTTCAGAATACAGGGTATCTAGGCGCAATTGTGTTGGTTTTAGCGCACTTAAATATGCTTTTTGTAACTTACGGCGGTCCCCTTGCTCGAGATTGCCCAGCGCACGCCATTTTTTATTTATGGCACTGAGAGCTCGTCCTAGTGTCGCCGTATTTTCATGCGTATGCAGAGCGATTAATTCATCAATGATTGTTTTTGCTAATAGTGCATTCTCAGCGCGGAGTTTGTCCTGCTCGCCATAGTATTCTCTGCACGGTAAAAACGCTTTTTCTATGGCTTCATCAAACACCCTATTTAGCGCATCATCTTCATCTGTTCCCAATTTTCCAAGTTCATTCCATTGTGCTCTAAACAGTTTTACGCTCTGCGCTCTGTCGGCCATGCTCTCTGCATTTTGTTGCGATGCCAACGCATTAACTGCGTCTAACAAAGCCAGCTTTCTTGGACCCGCAATAAACGCCTGAAGTTCTTGTAACTCAGTCGATTTTTCACCCAATTCTGCATATAACTTTGACAGCCCTTTTTGGCTTTTTTCAGGCAAAGCTTGATACATTTTCTGCGCATATTTAAAGGTAGCCAACGCAGGTTTGAAACTGCCCTGATTAACCATTCTCTGAACAGTTTTGAGCTTATCTAAGGTCTTTTTTTCTTGCTGTTTAAGTTCCTCCTGAACAGCAGAAACTTTACTCTGGTACTTTTTTTCAGTCTCGCGCCAGGCGCTTAAAATGGGATCGGGAAGAGGAAGTAAAGCCGACGCGATTAGTTGCTTCCATTCATTTTTAAGCTGTTTCAATACAACGACTAACTCATCACTTGTTAACGCTTCAGGCAACGCTTGTAGTTGCGCAACCAGCACTTTAGCTTTGTCACGCGTTTCGCGCGCATTCGGCAGTTGATTTAAGAAACCTTGATAGGTTTCTATACTGCCCGACAATGATTTAATCGTGCGTTTATGTGCCACTGTTTGCGGTCGTTTTCTAGCATCATCAATATCCAAACCAACAGTAGCCAAGGCATTGCTAAGAAATTTAGATTGAGCAAGTAAACTAGGGTCATCAATTGACTCCAAAATAGCATCTATTTGCTGCTTTACTTGTTTAAAGCGGTCATCTATTTCAGATAATGCATTCGTTGTAAGCTTGAGTTCGTTAGCACTTTGCCAGTCTTCTTTCAGTGCAGCTAAGCGTTTCTCAACTGACTCATTTACACGTAAATACTTTTCGGCAAACAACAGCGCAGTTTCCCCATCTAGCACATTAAACTGCGCTTTATATTGCTCAAATTCTTGGCAAAGTTGCTGTTTATTTTCATATATTCGTTCGTAATCTCCACTATCTTTCAACGCAAGCAGTTTAGAAATCACTAATGTAGCCTCTTGCTTCAGTTTAATTGGCAATGCCGCTAACTCTCTCAAATGTTCTACTTTGGCGTCAATGGCGCTTATCACAACATCGTCGTTGGCGAATTTGAGCATTTTACTCAATTCATTAAGATCCTCTGCACGAGTCACAATAACCTGCTGCTGGGCTTGGTTGGCGTAATCTTTAAAATATAGACGAGTAGTATTTTGTTTATTTACTTTCAACAGCACCGCTAATGCTAATACGTCATTACTTTTTAAGCGTTGGTTGTTAAACAGCATGTGTTCAAGTAACACAATATTTTTAGACTCGACCACAAATGAAGTAAAATCGACTTGGCTAAGTAGCGCTGAATTAGGGTTATTGACCTCAGTCAATACTCTTTCGTGAGCTTGTTTTTTTACTCTTGCATTATCGGCTGTTTCCGATGATTTCAGCCATAATGGGAATGAATTCAGCTTGTCTAACGCAGCTAAGCTGACGCTTGCTTGACTATCGTTAAAAGCCAGTTCGTGCAGTACTTGCTTGTCTGCAGACTTGTTTACTGACAAAGTAGCAATCGCTGCTAAGCGCACTTGAGGATCTGAATTAAGGTGTTTTGCTTTAAAGAATCGATCAAATATCATCTTGTTTAAACCGCGCAATCGTATTTAGGTCATGAGTGCTGCTTTGTTCAGCAGTTTCTTGTGTGGTATCGTCTGTAGCTTCGTTACCTATTGCTTTATCGAATTCTTTTTTGAGTTGCGAGCGACTTTTTTGCACTACCTCACCATTTCTGCCAATGGTCATGTGCTGCTCCGACTGCTCCACTGTCGCCTGATACATTAATACCGCTCGCAATGAGTTACTTTTTTGCTCTTCTGTTAACGGATTGCCGTCTGGCCATTTACCAATTTCAACAGCAGTACGCAAATTTTCATAAATTTGCGGTGTCATCGCCTGAATAAGTTGCTGAATATCCACGTTTATTTCCTTTTTGCCATTACCAGCCTAACACGATTTACAGCATACCAAATAAAACCAAAAACGGACGCGCCGATTGAGAGGTTGTACTGAATTTCACCGGGCTCAGAGCCGCCCCAGTAAATAAGACCGAAACCGGTGATAAACATCAAAATGGCAAGCATTGATTGATTTTGTAATTTTTGCATCGCTTGATAATGTGCAAACTTAGCTTTTCTTTCTATATCTTCTGCCGTTGCACTGCCAATGTTAAACCCGCAGTGGCTGCATGACTTCGCTTTGTCAGAAATAGGTTTTGAACAAGATGGGCATGCTGTAATAGCCATACGTGTCTCCGTTTAAATTTGGTTGTAAGGACTAGTTTCAGTTATCTCTTACGTAAAAAAAGGTTAATCGACCATTCGAATAACCTTTTCATTCAATATTAACTCAAATTTTATTTTTTATATTTTTCCCAGTATTCATTCATTGAGTCTTTCATTTCTTTTCGCAGCATCATGATACCGAACAAGTTTGGCAATGTCATAACCACAATAGCGACTGCAGACAGCGCCCAAACCAAGGTTGTATCTGAAATAGCAGCCCAGAAAAAACCAGCACAGTAAATAACACGATATGGCATGACCGAACGAGGGCCAAGCAAATAAGTCATCGCTCTGTCACCGTAGTACGACCAAGCAATTGCCGTTGAAAACGCAAACAACAATAAACCAATAGAAACGATGTATTTGCCAAATTCACCAAAGTAACCGCGCGTAAACGCTATAGCAGTTAGGTTAGCAGAGTGAACAAGTGATTTCCCTTCTACAATGATACTCGGTTTAACTAACGCGCCATCATCAACTTTGAGTGTGCCAGTAAACGGGAACTCAGTCTCTGCGACACTATAAGTCACGTTTTCTGCAAATGAACGACTGTTCATTAAAGTGAAACCACCTGTTGTAGCGGTGCCATTTAAAACCTCAATCTCACCCGTAAAATTAGTGACTTCGTCGCCGTCCTCATTATTTAAGTGCAAGAAAAGTTTGTTGGTATCTTCACTATTAGACTCGTCATATTGACCCGCCATAAAAGTCATATCCGAGCGATCAAATATATTTTGATGCTTTTCTTTCCAGACCCCAGAGGACAGAATAACCAATCCCGTGAGGGTACAAATAATAATCGTATCGATAAAAGGTTCTAGGATAGATACCATACCTTCCGAGACCGGTTCTTTGGTTTTAGCAGCGGCGTGAGCAATAGGCGCTGAGCCTTGACCCGCTTCGTTACTAAACAAACCTCTGTTTACACCGCGGTTAAATGCATACGCAAGTGTTGCACCTAAAAAACCACCAGCAGCAGCAGAGCCTGTGAACGCATCGCTGATCACTGAAGCAAACGCCGGACCCACATTTTCGATATTAGCGAAGATAACAGCAAAGGCACCGATAATATAAATGAGAGCCATTATCGGTACAATTCTACTGGTTACTGCTGCAATACGCGTGATACCGCCTAAAATAACGAGGCCAAGTAAAATAGATAAGACACCACCAACAACCACTGGTGAGAAACCGAATGTTGATTCCATGCTGGTTGCAATACCATTACTTTGCGGCAAGTTACCCGTACCAAAAGAACTGATGACCGTCGCAATAGCGAAGGCAACCGCTAACCACTTCATATTTAGTCTGCGGTCCATATAATACATTGGACCACCGGCCATTGTGCCATCTTCAGTCTTAACACGATATTTATGGGACAATGTTACTTCTACAAATTTAGTTGTCATTCCTAAAAATGCAGTTGCCCACATCCAAAACAATGCCGCCGGTCCACCAAGGAAAATAGCGAATGCAACCCCACTAATATTACCCGTGCCAACGGTGCCCGAGAGTGCCGTTGTTAACGCTCTAAAATGCGTTGTATCGCCTGGTTCATCAGTTTTATCATATTTTCCCCTAACGACTAGCCAAGCGTGCTTGAAAAATCTTATTTGCGGAAACTTAAGATAAATAGTGAAGAATGCACCGACACCTAAAAGAGCGTAAGGAAACCAAAAAGCACTCCCCAAAAAACCATCGAGCAAATTAAAAACACCTAATAATCCTTCCAAAATTACATCCTCTTATTTTTATTCTTATTTTTACTGTTAATTTTGTTTAAGCGCTCTCAACATTAGCATAATTTGTTAGCGACTCGGTAAAACGTCTTTATAAATCCTATCGTATAGCTTCAAGCTGAGTGAACTAACGCAACGTGCTACATACCGCCCGCACTGCAATTAATAAATCTTCACCTAACTGCTGACAGCGGGGTGCAGACCATCCATAGGTGGTATCTGGTAAATTATTATTGTCTTTAAACGGCATTTCAAGCGTGTATGAAAGGCAATCGTAACGATGCCCAACTGCATTCGCAGCGATAGCCATATTACCTGTACCTGGCGCATCCTTATCATATCCATGCACATCTTGAAATTCCGGAGTTGCTAACATTAATGCTTCTTTGAAGCGGTTTTCTAGCCCTTCTAAACGCGCATTGTAATTTGGATTACCTTCGCATCCTGCAACAAAGTTATAGGATAAAGATTCGTCGCCATGAATATCTAGAAACATATCAACGCCATACTTATCCATCGCTTGCAATGTATATAAGACTTCCGGACTTTTCTCTGCGCTAGGCTGCTCCCACTCTCTATTCAAATTAGTACCAATGGCATTGGTACGCAAGTGACCGCGTGCAGAACCATCGGGATTCATATTAGGGATCACGTAAAAGACGTTGTTTTCAAGTAACTGCTTTGCCACGCCATCATCTTCATCCAATAAACGACGTACCACCCCTTCCATGAGCCATTCAGCCATAGACTCACCAGGGTGTTGTCTTGCCGTCACCCAAATTTTATTTTTACCTTCGGCTTCCTCGCCAATCACCAACAAAGACATGTCGCGATTATCTAATGTAAAGCCGATATGCCTTAGTTCACAATCAAATGACATTTGTGCAGCTGAAATAAAATCTTGATGGCGCTCATAGCTGTAAGGGGTAAAATACGCAAAGTAAACTGAGTCATATTCAGGCACAAAATCGAAAGTAAGGTTATTCCCATCGAATTCAGTATCGACTCTGAACCACTCTTCCCGATCGTAAGACGCGACGGTCTGATAATCAGGCCATCCATCAGGGTAAGCAGATTTTTCTAAGTCAGTAATGACAATTTTATGCTCAACAAATCGGCTTGACTGTAATTTAAAGTGAAACCATTGATAAAATGCTGAACCGTTATCAGGATTTATGGCCAATTTTATATTTTGAGGATCTGTCGCTTGGATAACTCGAATGTTACCGCTATCGAATTGGCTAGTTATTATCATTTTAAGGCTGTATTCCCACTTTTCCCTTACTTTACCATAGGCAATTTTATTCGGTAATACAGTAAAGCGTATTTCTTGCTTTTTCTTAAGTCATTAGTCGAGTTTTATATTGAAAACCCACTAATTTAGCTATTTACAGAGTTTCAGTTCTCAATTTCAAACCTAAGGATGTGCTGTAACCCATATCATGTTTAATCACCTGTAAATTTTTATTTAATATGTAGTAGGTAGGATATCCGCTTATATTGAAGCTTTTTTTGTGAGGCTCACCACCAAGTAAAACAATCCCCTGCACGCCTGCGTCTTTCGCAAAAGCTTCTATTTCTTCTAGCGACTGATAATCCAAGGCAACTCTAACTACATTATATTCCTCGGTATCTACGACATCTAAATTTCCAATACTCATCTTACAAACAGCGCACCAAGGTGCGAAAAAATAAATCAGAGTGTTTTTGTCACTCGGCGCAAGAGAATACATATTACCATTAAGTTGCACAAAGTTTTGAGCAGCAATTTGAATAGAACCATTGTCCTCTAGGAGGTTGCGATTTTGATAGGCCATAAAGCCAGCAATGATAAGTCCACCGATGAGGATGTCTCGGGTCCAAGAGCTTCTTTTAAAAAACGATTTTATGTCCACGTTTATTCCAAGTGCCATTGCAGCTTATAAGCGTTTTATATTGTGGCTAGTTGCCGTATCTGGGCAGACACGCCAACTAGCCAAAAATGTTAACGTACTTGAATTAAGCACCTAGTATATTAACTTTTGGGATCAATGGATACCTTAACCCAGCCATGTCTCTTACCACTCGCATAACCTGACAGCTATAGCCAAACTCGTTGTCGTACCATATATATAAAGTAGCACGGTTGTCGGCGACAATGGTCGCTTGCGAATCAACAACACTGGCAGCTCTGGTACCTACCAAATCAGTTGATACTATTTCTTTTGATGCAGTAAAGTCGATTTGGTGTTGTAAATCAGAGAATAAACTAACGGTTTGCAGATAGTTGTTAATGCTTTCCTTATCCGTTACTGATTTTAAGTTCAAGTTTAAAATCGCCATAGATACATTCGGCGTTGGAACTCTTATAGCGTTACCCGTTAACTTACCGGCAAGTTGCGGATAAGCTTTGGCAACTGCTTTGGCTGCGCCTGTTTCAGTGATCACCATGTTCAATGAAGCACTGCGCCCGCGTCTATCTGCTTTGTGATAATTATCGATCAAATTCTGATCATTGGTGAATGAATGCACCGTTTCAACATGTCCATTTTCAATACCGTATTTTTCGTCCAATGCCTTTAAAACAGGGGTAATTGCGTTTGTGGTACAACTGGCTGCCGATAGTATGTTGTCTGTAGCCAAAATATCATTGTGGTTAACGCCATGCACGATATTCTTTATGTCACCTTTACCCGGTGCTGTTAACAACACTTTCGCCGCACCCTTTGACTTCAGATGCAAACCCAAGCCTTCTTCATCTCGCCACATCCCTGTATTATCGACAATGAGCGCATTATTGATCCCATACTGGGTGTAATCAATTTCGTCAGGGCTATTGGCATAAATAACTTGAATATACGAGCCGTTGGCTTTAAGTGCTTTACGTTCTTCATCTATCGTAATACTGCCATTGAAAGGACCATGCACCGAGTCACGACGCAATAAGCTCGCGCGCTTCTCTAAATCGCCTTCTCTGCCTCCACGCACAACAATGGCACATAGTCTGAGTTTATTATTTTTACCTTGACGCTCAATTAAAAGTCTCGCTAGTAAGCGTCCAATACGACCAAATCCGTATAAAACCACGTCGGTAGCTTGATGATTATCCGCGGCGTTATGTACCTCTTTTAGCTCTTCATTCAAGTAAGCCTGCAAATCTGTTCTATTTTTCCCATCATTCGCTGTACCTGTTTTATCAGCATAATAAAAATCAAACGCCAGTTTACCTATATCAATTTCAACCGGAGCCAATTGCATTTTGCTAACCGCTTCGAGTACAGGCCAACTTTCTCTTAATCGCAGTTTTTCGCCTTCATGGCGTCTTACCGTGCGGTGTGCCTTAATTACGTCAATGGCGCTAGCATTCAGCAATGTGCGCCCATATACTATAATTTCCACGCCATGATTACGGTAAAGACGACCAATAATCGGTAGCATTTTTTCCGCAAATTCCTGTCTTTCTTGCCAACTAGATAATAATTCCTGTTCGAACTGCTGATTCATGCAAAGTGCCCTCTAAACATAATGTAAATGTTGCTATTAATTGTTCAATATCGCACGTTATAAACGGCAATGCTCGAATTGCGTGCGCGCATTCTATGCAATCCATCAGCTTATGCCAAATTGTTGATAAATTTCAATTTTTTAGGATTTGTCGGGAACAGCGTGATTATGTTTGTAATTTGTCTACAAATAACCAATGGGATTGATCGTATTAACAAGATATGCTTTCTTAAAATTAATAAAAACCAGTACAAACTAAATTAAAGTAGGCTACGAATATACTATTTGTCATGTGAATGGAATTCTAACGCTCTGTTTACAAATCACTATTCTTGAATTTGAACGCACGAAAGAAAGATTGGACACATTAAGAAAGTGCTCATCAAGTGAACACCTTCAGATGTAACAAACTTACATCAAAAAAAGTGTAATTAAATTGATTTCACTCAATCTGCTTGGCTTTTACAGCTCAAAGAAATTGAATGTACGCAATATCGCTGTCCACTTGCACATGCAGTTGCCGCTTATCTTCGACTTGTTATCCTTTAACGATAACTTGAGCTCTGTCCGGGCTATTCCATTCTATGTGATATTTTTTGCTTTCTGGCTTATCAGTACGTGCATACGTGTGAGCACCAAAAAAGTCACGCTGTCCTTGCAATAAATTGGCAGGCAATACTTCGCAGCGATATGAATCATAGTAACTTAAAGCTGAAGACATCGCGGGGCAAGGAATGCCTGCAATACTCGCTGATGCTATCGCTGTGCGCCAATTTGTTTGATATTTATTAATTTGCTCAATAAAGAAGGGATCCAACAACAAGTTTTCTAAGTGCTCGTCATTTTGATAGGCTTTGCTAATAGATTGTAGGAAAATAGCACGTATGATGCACCCTGCACGCCAAGTTTTAGCAATTTCAGCAAAGTCTAATTTCCAACCGTGCTCTTTAGCAGCAATGTTCATTAGCTGGAAGCCTTGTGCGTAAGCACATATTTTGGAACAGTAAAGTGCATCATGCAACTGTTTTATAACAGTTTCTTTCGACTCAAATTGTGTCATTGATGGGTCAGGACCGGACAGCTTTTGACTAGCGATAACGCGTTCTTTTTTAAAGGAAGACAAGCTTCTTGCAAAAACAGCCTGCGTGATCGTTTGTGCAGGGCTGCCAACTTGCAGAGCACTAACAGCAGTCCATAAACCAGTGCCTTTTTGCCCCGATTTGTCCATTATAACGTCAACGAGTGCAGCACCGGTGTCAGGATCAAGTTGATCTAACACCTCTGCACTTATTTCAATGAGATAACTATTTAATTCCCCCTTATTCCAATCTCGATAGGTTTGTGCAATCTCTTTAGGGCTCATATCAAGCCCATTACGCATAATGTGGTATGCCTCACAAATAAGCTGCATGTCAGCATACTCGATGCCGTTGTGGACCATCTTAACGTAATGCCCAGCGCCAACAGGGCCAATATAAGTGGTGCAAGGTTCACCCTCAGTGACAGGCTTCCCTATCTCATAAGACTCAATAGGCAAGCCTGTCTTAGGATCGACTTTGCCCGCTACTGCTCGCCAAATAGATTCGATACGAGTCCATGCATATGGGTCGCCAGATGGCATCAGCGAAGGCCCAAAACGAGCACCAACTTCACCGCCGGAAATCGCGGTCGAGAAAAAGATGAATTTACCTTTGTATTTGGCCTCACGCTCCACCGAATCGGTCCATAGACTATTGCCAGTATCCACAACAATATCGTCTGCTTGCACACCGGCATCGATTAAGTGATGACAAACATGGTCAACTGGTTCACCGGCTGGGACAGACAATATGATGGTATGCGGCGCTTTAAGATTTTTCAGCAGTTCAGTATATGAACGACAGCCTACAACTCTTGCATCAGGAGTCTTTCGCTCTAAATCATCCTGACTTAAAATGGCGTCTATTTTACTTTGGTCGAGGTCGAAACAAGCCACCTTGTAGCCGTTATCAGCTAAGTTAAGCGTGAGATTTTTTCCCATCACCCCCAATCCTATAAATCCTATATCACATAAGGTTGATGCTTCATTTTTTTCGGGATTTACGGATGTCACAGTCATGCCTAGTTCTCTTTTCTTCAAATAGAGATAGGATAATACCACTCAAAGTACAATCGGATAAACAGCTTTACGATTTCTTTTATTCAAATTAATATTTTACAAAGCAGCGCTTACTCTCTTATAACCAGTCAGCCTCATTCATCCTCATTCATCCTCCAACACCGACTTAAGCTTTCAGCTTTAACAAACAAAAACTACGCGATTCCGTCATCAACAGTGGACTGACTTTTTCTGAACTATATTGCGCAACGTCACCAAGAGCGGTATTCAATACGCATTCCCAATCCTGAGTGTTCAACAACAAAGGTAAATTAAACTCAACATTTTCTGTTGAACTATTAACAATATATAGCCACTCTTGAAAGACAACATCGGACATATCACTTAATGAGCTGGTATGCCCTACTAAGTGCAAAGCGAAACAATGATGGCTATGGTTAGTCCAGTCTTGGTCTCGCTTAAACGTTCCGTCTATGCGATACCAATCAGTGGTTTCGATGTTTACTTCGTTGTCAAACTGATCATCCTCAAACATCATTCGGCTCAACAAAGGGTTGTTTTTGCGCAGCGCAATGACATATTGGCTAAACGCAAGAAATGCCGTTTGGCTCGCATCTAATTGCCAATTTAACCAATTAAGTGGGTTGTCTTGGCAATAGGCGTTGTTATTGCCTTTTTGGCTGCGGCTCAACTCATCGCCACCTAATATATGCGGCGTTCCTTGAGACAAAATTAAGGTGCTAAACAAATTACGTTTTTGCTTTTCGCGCAAAGCCAAAATAGCGGGGTCGATTGTTTCCCCTTCTACGCCATAATTATCACTCAGGTTATGGTTATGTCCGTCATAGTTATCTTCTAAGTTTGCGAGGTTATGCTTTTGTGAATAGCTCACCATATCATGTAACGTAAAACCATCATGATAAGTCACGTTATTCACACTGGTTTTCATCGGTCTAAGGCCTTTTGGAAAAACGTCTCTGGAACCCATAAAACGAGTCGCAAATGCTGCTTTCAAACCGGTGTCTGAGCGCCAAAATCCTCGTACTGTGTCTCTAAACTTATCATTAACTTCAAGCCAATAATCTGGAAACTGGCCTAGTTGGTAACCGCCGGGTCCAATATCCCAAGGCTCAGCTATCATGACAACACCTTTTAAAACAGGGTCTTGCCTAAGTATTTTAAACACCACAGCATCGGCATGAAAATCAAATGGTTCGCGGCCTAAAGAGGCAGCTAGATCAAACCTGAAACCATCAACACCGACTTCAGTTACCCAATATCGCAGTGAATCTATAATAAGAGTCATCATGTAAGTATTTGCAGCGTTCACCGTATTGCCGCAACCAGAATAGTTAATATAGGTGGGTGTGTTTAGCTCATCATTTTCAACTTGTAAATAAGCATGCTTGTGACAAAAGCCTTTAAAAGATAATATACTGCCGGGTTCGCCACTTTCAGCTGTGTGATTAAAAACAACATCCAATATGACTTCAAAACCCGCTTTTTGATATTTGCTCACCATCTGTCTGCACTCAGCGAGTGCATCTTTGACGCAATATCTTGGATCCGGACTAAAAAAATTAATCGGATTGTATCCCCAATAATTAGTTAATCCTTTGTCACTAATAAAAGGTTCTGGCATAAAAGCAAAAATAGGTAAAAACTGAATGCAGTTGACGCCTAATTTTTTAAGATGCGCCAACACACTAGGATGGCACGCCCCCAAATATGTACCTCTATGTTCTGCTGGCACGTCAGGATGCAATTGTGTTAGCCCTTTAATATGGGCTTCATAAATAATTCTATCTTGCTGGACATTGCCTTTTTGCTGCGTATTTAAAACCTTGCGCAAACTAGGCAGATTCGCCTCCACCCGTCCTTCAATAGCGGCAGAGGCGGTCACAATTGACTTTGGAATAAAGGCTTGGTTGTCATTTACAACATCGCCTAAAATAGAATTAGGTACTCCTAAGTAAGCCTCTCGATCCCAATTCAATGCATGGCTTAATTGTTTTGCATAGGGGTCTATAAGCAAGCGGCCTAAATCCATCTCAAAATTTACTTTGCGATTAAGTTTCGAATTCACTCTGTATGCGTATTTTTGCCCTTCTTTGATGTTACTAACAAAACCAAACCATTTTGATTGAACACGCTGCTCAAGTTTGATTTGCGCCACTTCATTGTCGTCCTTATCGAACAAGCAAAGATAAACATCTTGAGCGTCGGGGCAGTAAATTGAGAAATTGCAACCATCGCTCTGCAAAGTCGCACCAAATGGAGCATGCTTACCGGGTAATAAGCTACAATCGTGACCAGACGATATTTCAAGCATAATTAGGATTTATTCCACTTCAGCATTAGCACGCTCAAAGGCGGCAGAGTTATCACGACAGAATAAGGACAATCATTCCATGCTTGGTTTTCACTTGAACACACAACATTCGTTGATGAAAGATAATCACTGCCATCGTATTCAGCATTGTCAGTATTCAAAATAAGGGCATAATCACCTTTTTGTTCTACGCCAACACGAAAGTTGTCTCTGGGAATAGGAGTAAAGTTAGCAACTGCCGCAACTTGTTGGGTATTACTTGCGTTACGGCGCAGCAAAGATACTACCGATTGTTCAGCATTATTATGGTCTATCCATCGAAATCCTGCAGGGTCATGATCGCATTCATACAAGGCAGGTGTAGATTGATAGATTTTATTTAAGCTTTTGTATAGATTGCTAATACCCAAATGTTTTGCTTGCTCTAGCAAATGCCAATCCAGCGAAATATCATGATCCCATTCACGGTCTTGTGCAAATTCATTACCCATAAACTGTAGCTTTTTACCTGGGTGAGCAAACATAAAAGCATAATATGCGCGCAAATTAGCCGCTTTTTGCCAATCATCACCTGGCATTTTTTGTAACATTGAGCCTTTGCCATGCACAACTTCGTCATGCGAAATAGGCAGTATAAAGTTTTCATCAAAACCGTAAACCATACTGAAGGTCAGTTCTGAATGATGGAAACGTCTATACGCAGGATCTTTAGCGATATAATGCAATGAATCGTTCATCCAGCCCATATTCCACTTAAAACCAAAACCAAGTCCGCCGGCATCCACTGGCTTAGACACACCTGCAAACGAAGTTGACTCTTCAGCAATTGTCATCGCCCACGGATATTTTGCATACACCTCTGTATTCATCCATTGCAGCAAACTGATGGCTTCATAATTGTGATTACCACCATCGACATTTGGGATCCACTCACCCTCATTGCGTGAATAATCCAGATACAGCATGGATGCAACAGCATCAACTCGAATACCATCCACATGATATTTATCGAACCAGAATAAAGCATTCGCAACTAAAAATTGGCGTACTGTTTGTTTGCCGAAATCGTAAATACATGAATTCCAATCTGGATGCCAGCCCTTACGAGGATCCTCATATTCATACAAATTAGAACCATCAAAGCGCGCTAAACCATGCCCATCTTCAGGAAAGTGCGCGGGCACCCAATCGACAATAACGCCAATATTTTGCTGATGACAGGTATCAACAAAAAATTTAAAACTATCAGGGTCACCAAAGCGGCTAGTTGGTGCAAATAGACCAACGGGTTGATAGCCCCAAGAACCATCAAATGGAAATTCTGATACGGGCATTACCTCTATGTGCGTATAGCCCATATCTTTTACATACTCGACTAACTCTTTGGCGAGTTCTTGATAACCTAAATAACGTTGTTCTGGATTTCCAGGCTTACGCCATGAACCTAGATGTGCCTCATAAATACTCATTGGTGTTTTATAATGATTGATATTTTTTCGCGTTAACCAATCATTATCTGTCCATTCGTAAGCATCTTGATCGTAAATGACAGAGCAATGTGACGGATACTGTTGATGATGAAAACCCAATGGGTCAGACTTGTCTGGCAGTTGGTGTCCAGAACCGTCTTTGAGGGAATATTTATATAGCCCCCCTACTTTCATGCCAGGCACAAACAATACCCAATAACCCAAATCAGTTTTCTGCATAGGATGAGACAGACGGTTCCAAATATTAAAGTCACCAATAACTGATATGGCGGCGGCATTGGGCGCAAAAACCGCAAAACGAACACCAGCCACACCTTTTGATTCGATTAATTGGGCGCCAATTTGTTGATATAAATTTTCTGGCTGATGGTCAACAAAATGGACCGCATGATAAGCTTCAGTTTGAAACTGATAGGGGTCAATAAAGCGATGTTCGCCAGCAGCATATTCAGCAACAACTGCATATATGAAATTATTTTCTTTTGGCGTTTTAAATTGTCCGACAAAGACACCTTCGGGGCTTAACGTTAATTGTGCTAATTTTGTATTATGTTTGGCGCAATAAAGAGTCGCTTTTTTAGCTTCTGGTATCCAGAGAGTAACGCTGGTTTTTGTTTTTACTTGCTTAGGCCCTAAAACGTCAAAGGGCAGCGCACAATGTCCATGTGTTAATTCTGAATAATTCGCCATACTCGCTCCATTATTTATTTGATCTTACTAACCACTGACCTTTTTTTAGTCAAGTTTTTAGTTAAGTTTACAATAGCATCATCTTCGAAGATATCCTCTAAATCACACGATAATTTTCGCTTCCAATTTGGATATTCATTAAACGTTCCTGGAATATTGATCGGCTTATCCATTTGCAGCCAATCTTCTAGCTGCAAACTCAGCAGAGCACTAGAACCGGATGCCATGTGGGTTTGCATAGCGTAGTTCAGCTCGGTTGTCATAGCGACATCGTTTACATTATGACTAATACTATTAGAAATTGAGTGGTGGCCATGCAAGGTATTTAAGATGTGTTGTTTATTTTCATGCCTTGTATCATAAAGCGAAGCTAAAACATCAGCATCTGGATATAAGCCAACCTTTTTGCCTAACGCGAGGTCATCACAATGCCAATAGCCAATCAGCGTCGGCATGTCATGCGTTGTTAACGTTGCCATAGACTGTTCTGGATAGTGCTCTGGAGCATAAAAACCGCCATCTTCGGCTTGTTCAAAGAAGAACACGCGATAAGAATACATGCCATTTTCGGCTAACTTCGATCGTATCTGCTCGGGTACCGTGCCTAAATCCTCACCAATGACTAAACTTTGATTACGCTGGCTTTCTAGCGCTAATATGCCTAATAGATCGTCAACTGGGTAGCAAACATAACCGCCTAGTTTCGCATTATCACCTCGATAGACCCACCACAAGCGCAATAGCGCCATAACATGGTCAATACGCAAAGCACCTGAAGCATGCATGTTAGATGAAAATAAATCGATAATGGGTTGATAGGCTTGCTCATAAAGCTTGTTCGGATCCATTGGTGGCAATCCCCAGTTTTGCCCAAGCGGCCCCAATATATCAGGCGGCGCACCGATACTCGCATCGACGCAATATAGGTCTTTATTACCCCATATTTCAGCACTACCTTCACTCACTCCTACGGCAAGATCGCGATATAAACCTATCAACATTCCGGCTTCGCTAGCAGCGTTGCTTGCTGCCTCAAATTGTAACGCAGCCTGCCATTGTAAAAAGAGGTAGAAATTAACTCTATTTTTATTTTGCTTTGCAAATTTTGCAACGCTAGACATATCATAGGCTTGAAATTCGTCAGGAAAAACCGGCCAGCCCCAGCAACTTTTTCCGTCCGCTTTTAGGCTTTCTTGCAGTGCTTCAAAAACAGCAAGCGTTTGCAAACTCTCACCACCTTGGGTAATAAATGCTTTAAACACTTTATTCTGCTTTGTATTTTTTGTTAAATACTTCTCTCTATAGTGCATAAAAACTTCGTTCAATGCCGCTAATTTAATTGCCGCTACACCCGTGTAATCGACGTAATCGGCCGCGCGCAAGGTCACTAATTGTTGGCTAATAGCATTGTTATTAAACCAAGCTTGAACTGCTTTATTTTCAAACTCTGGTACTTGCTCGACATCGATATACAAATAATTAAGCCAGCGACGAGAACTCGGCCCATAAGGGCTACATATATCTGGATTAGCTGGGTATAATTCATGGATGGGGTTTAGTCCAACAAAGTCAGCGCCTTGGGACGCCGCTTGCTTAACTAGGAATGTCAAATCTGTAAAGTCCCCAATGCCCCAATTGCGGCGGCTGCGCACACAATAAAGCTGCACACTTAAGCCCCATATCTTTTTGCCTTTTTCAATATCATCTGGAATAAAGCATCGCTGTGGTACTTTTATAATAGATGAAGATGCAAGTTCGAGGTCACCCAATTGCACACTCAGTTTGTGATAGCCCATGGGTAAGTCAATGTCCAATGTAATTGCATATTCATGAAATTCTTCATCTTCGATTTCAACCACATTGATTAATTGATGATCAACCGCTTGTATTTCACGAGTCTCTATATTGGCATCCTCAAATTGCACCCGCAAGAGCAGATTTTGTGCCGCCATCTCAATAGATACCCGTAGCGGAAACACAAAGTCTTCATCGTGCTTTATGACTTGTACTGGGTTCAGCGCAAGCATCCACTGTTTAACCAAGTCATCTTCAACTTGTTGCTCAAGCGCGTGGTCGTCGTCAACTCTATATCCCATTGCATTGAGAAGTTTCACTTTGGTTTCATCTTTTACCATTGCAGCAACTCCCCACGCATCAACGAATGCCGATTCGATCCCTCGTGCCTCCACTAAACCTTCAATTATTTCGCTCATTTAATTTATCCTAATCTTCTTCGATCTCAATTTTTTTGATCCGCCAAAGAAAGTTGTTCGCGTTTTTGTAAGCTAATTTTAACTGACTATTATTCAACAAATTAGTTGAATAAGGTATTGAATACGTTTGCACACCTATTTTACGCTAAAAAACCTGTAATTAAACAACAATTTTTGATATAATTTTGCAATATTTAGGTGTTTGATCAATAATTTCTGTAATTTTATTTCAAATAATAATTTTTTATTTCAAAAGAGGTTTTTAATGGCTATTAATGTCGGTATAAATGGTTTCGGTCGAATTGGTCGCTTAGTATTACGCGCAGCAGCAACCCGCGAAGATATTGAGGTTGTAGCAATAAATGATCTATTGGACATAGACTATATCGCTTACCTGTTCAAATATGATTCAACGCACGGCAGATTCAACGGCACAGTTGAAGTCCAAGCCGGTAAGTTAGTTGTTAATGGAAAAGAAATTAGAGTGACGGCACAAAGAAACCCCGAAGACTTAGCTTGGGGCGACGTAAATGCTGACGTTGTGATTGAATCGACTGGTCTATTTTTAACCAAAGAAACCGCCGAAAAGCACATTGCTGCGGGCGCCAAGAAAGTGGTTCTATCAGCTCCTTCGAAAGACGATACAGCCATGTTTGTAATGGGCGTTAACCATACTAAATATGCAGGTGAAACGATTGTTTCTAATGCGTCTTGCACAACTAATTGCCTAGCACCCATCGCCAAAGTATTAAATGATGCATTTGGTATCAAAGACGGCTTGATGACGACTGTGCACTCCACAACAGCGACCCAAAAAACGGTTGATGGACCTTCCATGAAAGATTGGCGTGGCGGTCGCGGTGCTTCTCAAAATATAATTCCATCATCAACGGGTGCAGCGAATGCTGTTGGCAAAGTAATTCCTGAACTGAATGGTAAACTAACAGGAATGGCATTCAGAGTGCCTACTGCAAACGTTTCTGTGGTTGACCTAACCGTTAACTTAGAAAAACCTGCTAGCTATGCACAAATATGTGAAGTGATGAAAGCAGCTTCTGAGGGAGCATTGAAAGGTATCCTGGGCTACACTAATGATGCTGTGGTATCACAAGACTTTATCGGCGATACCTTATCCAGCATTTTTGATGCGACAGCAGGCATCTCACTTAACGATTCGTTTGTAAAGGTCGTGGCTTGGTATGACAACGAGGTCGGCTATTCAAACCGTGTATTAGATTTGGTTGCACATATCTCTAAATAATGAACTTTGCGCTCAATTAGCATCTCGTTTATAAAGCATGTTACTAGATAAGTAACATAAAACGACATAGATATAAGACGGTTCTGTGCCGTCTCTTTATTTTCAACTATTTGGGAAACGGTATGTATACGCACATGAGTAAACATTATACCTCGGTGTCGATGGGTAGCAAAGAACAATTGCCTACATTGAAGATTACCAATGGGCACTGCACTGCTGAAATAGCACTTTTCGGTGCGCATTTACTCAGTTTTATCCCAAACTCTGATGCTAAAGAGCGACTTTGGCTGAGCGACACCGCCGTATTCAATAAAAGCAAACCGATACGCGGCGGCATCCCTATTTGCTGGCCATGGTTTGCTGATATTTATCCTGACAGAAATACTAGCGCTAATGCCAAATTACCAGCTCATGGCTTTGTGCGGACACAGGACTGGCAAGTGCTTGAAATTGCAGAAAGTGCTGAGGCGACAACCATTACATTAAGCCCAACTAAACTTGGCTTGTATGGATTTTCTAAAAAGCTGTTAACGTCTGTTGAATTCAGCTTTTCAAAGCAATGCAGCGTTAAGCTCATTACCAAAAATACAAGTGAGCAAGCGATAAAAATCACTGCTGCCCTACATAGTTATTTCAATGTGAGTAATATTCATCAAACTACAATAATCGGCGTTGCTGGGAAATACATCGATAAGACCAAAGCTAGCGCTGCATTCGAGCAGTTATTACCCTACTTAATAAGCAGTGAAACGGATAGGATACATTTGCAAGACGAAAATAATCTCTTTGAATTTATCCATCTGATCTGCCCCGACAAAAAAATCAGTATAGAGCAATACGGACATGACTCAGTTGTAATTTGGAATCCGTGGCAAAAGAAAAGCAAAGCGATGGCTGATATGCAAAATAATAGCTACATTAAGATGCTTTGTATTGAAGCGTCCATAACGCAAGGAACGGTCTTAGCTGCACAACAACAGCATGAGTTAGTGCAAATCATTGGCTAATAAACGGCTGGCTAATAAAGAGTAAATTAACCAATTTACCTATTATAGATGGAATACAAAACCACTGCATTCCCCTAATCAGCCCACTAGATTTTTACCACTTGTTTCGCAAGCTCAGTGATTATCAACCATTGCTTCTTTTTAATTGCATCTGCTGGGGCTAACCATGAGCCACCACAGCATTTAACATTCGGCAATGCTAAGTACTCTTTGTAATTGCTTGGACTAATACCGCCGGTAGGGCAAAATTTAATATCGGGGAATGGTCCACCAATCGATTTTAACGCGTTCACTCCACCCGCGGCCTCTGCAGGGAAGAATTTCAGATAGTCGTAACCCGCATCTTTTGCTTTCATTAAGTCTGAAATATTTGAAATACCAGGGATAAGTGGAATTGTTCCTTCTTTACCTGCTTGCAATAAATCTGCAGTCAAGCCAGGGCTAATTGCGAACTTTGCACCCGCTTCAGTTACCGCTTTTAATTGCTCACGATTAGTTACTGTACCTGCACCGATATACACATCCGGCAGCTCTTTAGCAATAACACGAATAACATCCATGGCAGCTTCCGTGCGCAGCGTTACTTCCAATACATTGATGCCACCGGCTATTAATGCTTTCGCGATAGGCACAGCATCTTCAACATTTTCAATCACGAGAACAGGTACAACCGGTCCTTGGCTAAAAACTTCTTCTGAGGAAAAGATCCAGTTATTCATCATCAATGTTTCTCTTTGGTTTGTTGTAGTAAATATGCTAATGCACCCAATAATCCGTGGTTGGGTTCATTAATCAAGTAGGTAGGAATATTTTTGACATATTTGGCCAAATTACCTTTATTTTCAAATTTTTGGCGAAATTCATTATTAGCAAAAAAGTCGCCCAATCGAGGCGCGATACCACCACCGATAAAAACCCCACCAGTGGTGCACAAATTCAATGCTAAATTACCGGCAAAACTGCCCATAATTCGGCAAAACTGCTGCACAGCTTTAACGCATGTCACATCTGTGCTGGCAAGCGCATGCTGCGTAATATCAGCAGGGTCAGTAAACTCAATGTTGCCACCAGCATGCATAACAAGCGCGGTGTAAATATTAACAAGGCCTCTTCCGGAAAGCAGTTCTTCAGCAGCGACTCGGCCTAATTTTGCTTTGATATAATGCCAAATGATAATATCTTGTTCGTCGTTTGGTGCAAAATCAACATGCCCTCCCTCACCGTCGAGCGTCTGCCAGCCATTATCAGTCCAAGTAAGATGCTCAACACCTAAACCTGTACCGGGTCCAAAAACCGCAATGTTGCCTTTTTCAACGGCTTCGCCAGGACCAATTTGAATCACTTGCTCCATTGTTAAGGCAGGTAATGAAAAGGCCACAGCCGAAAAATCGTTAATAACTAACAGGCTGTTTAAACTCAACTGATTTTGCAGTTCAAGTTTCGAAAATGCCCAGCTATGATTGGTCATTTTGACAACATCATTATTGACTGGGCAAGCAATGGCAATGCAACCATGCTCGAAGCTGTCAACGTTTACATCTATTGCAAATTGGTTAATTGCGTCGGTAATAGTGTCGAACTGCTTACACAAGTACTTGGTGATTTGTTGCAACTCACCATGTTGTACTAATGCTAAGCGTATATTTGTACCACCGACATCAGCCACGAACATGTTACTCATATTGATTACTCGTGCGCAAAGAATAATGAACAAGCGCCTTCCTCAGCACCCGTGAGAGCTGCGCGCATACTCCCGAACATCTCTCTTCCCATGCCGACATGGCTGTCGATTAAATCCACCTTTGCGGAGCCGCGTGAAGCTAATTCGGCCTCGCCAACATATAAGATACACTCACCCTTTGTCGTGTTTAATTCAATTACATCGCCATTTTTCACTTTCGCTATTAACCCGCCTTTATAGGCCTCAGGGGTTAAGTGAATTGCTGCAGGTACTTTTCCAGAAGCGCCTGACATGCGACCATCAGTCACTAGTGCTACCTTAAAACCTTTGTCTTGCAATACACCTAACGGTGGTGTCAAACGGTGTAATTCAGGCATCCCGATTGCCGCTGGACCTTGGAATCGGACAACCACAACGCAGTCCTTATTTAAGTCACCGTCGTTAAACGCTTTATCAAAAGTATATTGATCTTCAAAAACAACCGCAGGCGCTTTAATGTGACAATTTGGCTCACGTAATGCTGATGTTTTCATAACAGCACGACCGATATTGCCTTTTAATACCGACAAACCACCATCTGGTTTAAATGGTTCAGCGACGGTGGTTAACACCGCTTTATCAAGGGATTCTTCGGGACAATCAACCCATAATAATTCACCGTCGCGTAAAATAGGTTCTTTTGTATATTGTTCTAAGCCTCTGCCACAAATTGTATTTACATCATTGTGCAATAAACCAGCGCCTAGCAGTTCCTTAAACAACAAACCCGTACCACCAGCGGCAGTAAAATGATTTATGTCGGCAGAACCGTTTGGATAAATTCGTGTTAACAAAGGCGTAGCTTTAGATAGATCAGAAAAGTCGTCCCAATTCACAATCAGGCCAGCTGCGCGTGCAACAGCGACTAAGTGCATAGTATGATTAGTAGAACCGCCGGTTGCTAACAATGCAACAATGCCATTCACCATTGATTTGGCATCAACGATATAACCAATAGGCATATAGCTTTCGCCTAAATCGGTAATACGAGTTGCCTGCACAGAAGCCGCTTTTGTTAGTGCCTCACGCAGTGGTGTGCCGGGATTAACAAATGAAGCTCCGGGTAAATGCAAGCCCATAACCTCAACCACTAGCTGATTACTGTTTGCGGTGCCATAAAACGTACAAGTACCTGCAGAATGATATGATTGAGACTCAGCTTCAAGCAATTCATCACGCCCCGCCTTACCCTCGGCATAAGCCTGACGAATGCGTGCTTTTTCTTTGTTTGGTAAACCCGATGGCATTGGACCTGCTGGCACAAATACTGTAGGTAAGTGTCCAAAACTTAAACCACCTAATAATAATCCAGGGACTATTTTGTCACAAATACCCATCATAATAGTGGCGTCAAACATATTATGAGAAAGTGCAATGCCCGCACCCATCGCAATATTATCGCGACTCATCAAGCTTAATTCCATGCCAGCGTTACCTTGAGTCACGCCATCACACATAGCTGGCACGCCGCCTGCAAATTGTGCAACGCTGCCAACTTCTCTAATGGCTTGCTTGATTTCTTGAGGGAATGTTTCGTAGGGCTGATGCGCAGATAACATATCATTGTACGATGAAATGATGGCTATATTGGCTTTTACCATACTGCGTAAATTAGATTTATCTTCTGTATTACATGCTGCAAAACCATGCGCTAGGTTACCGCAAGACAATGCGCCTCTCATAGGGCCTTGCTTTCGCGCTTTGGCAATTTTGTTTAAGTATGCTTGGCGTGATTCTTTGCTGCGCTCGACAATGCGTTGAGTTACTTCTTGAATAATTGGGTTCATATTTTTCTCCTAAGGGGCCCACATCAATTCAACTGTGGTCTTATCGCAAACAGCCTTAATCGGCTTTTCCAAGTCGTTTGAGTGTTCTAACGCATGCTGCAGTACGTCTCGTTTTTTCTGGCCAGTTAGGTGCAGAAATACGTGGGCGCTGCTAACTAGAGCGCGCAACGTAAATGAAATGCGTTGATGTGGTGCCGTTATCGGTTGTGTTGCGATTAGCATCGCAGGCAGATTAACATCAAGACCTGCTTCAATTTGCGCCGAACATGGGAACAATGAAGCCGTATGGCCATCTTCGCCCATACCGAGAATAACAGCATCAAATGGCAAGCCCACTTTCATAAACGTAGCGGTTAATTGCTCTACTGCATCTTCGGCATTGTTATGCGCTGTTTTTAATGGAATAAAATTAGCTGCTGCAGCTTTGTCTTGCAGTAAATTTTGTCTTACCAGCTTTTCGTTGCTTGCTGCATCAGTTGATTCGATCCATCGTTCATCAGCTAACGTTATTGTTACCTTTGACCAATCAATAGAGCGAATAGATAAAGCTTTGAACAAGGGCAACGGTGTACTGCCACCACTGACCACTAAACTGGCTTTACCTTTTTCACTAATGGCTTGCTTTAATATATCTGAAATACGTTGACTGAAGACAGTCGCCAATTCATTAGCTGAACTAAACGTGGTTATTTTTAAACTCATGCCAAGCTCCTATTTGCCGCGCTTCATTTTACTCTCATACCAAGAACGCCCTTCTTTGGCGAGCAGGGCAATTGAAGACACCGGTCCCCATGTGCCAGCTTGATAGCTTTCGGCAGGTTCATTACTTTTGCCCCAGGCGGCTTTAATCGAGTCTACCCAAGTCCAGGCTTGTTCTATCTCGTCACGGCGCACAAACAATGCTTGATTACCAATCATGACTTCCAACAGCAGTTTTTCGTACGCATCAGGAATTCGCTGAGCCTCAAATGCTTCTGAAAAGCTCAAGTTAAGTTTGGACTTCTGCAAGTCCATCGAACGTGAACTAGTCAAACCAGGCACTTTGTTCATTACCGTTATTTCAACGCCTTCATCTGGCTGCAAACGAATCACTAATTTGTTTTGAGGCAGCGTAGTAAAGCTCTCCCCAAACAAGTTATGTGGTTGACGCTTGAAATAAATCACCACTTCACTGATCTTATTCGGTAATCGTTTACCCGTTCTTAAATAGAATGGAACACCCGCCCAGCGCCAATTATCAATTTCAGCTTTGATAGCAACAAAAGTTTCAGTCTTACTTTTTTCGTTAGCATCAGGTTCTTCTAGGTAACCAGGCACTTCCCCGCCACGCACAAAACCAGCGACATACTGTCCTCTGACTGTCTTTTCTGCCACGTTCGATGAATTAATTGGGCGCAGTGCTTTGAGTACTTTCAGCTTTTCATCTCGAATACTGTCAGCGTCTAGCGTAGTCGGCGGTTCCATTGCAACTAGCGACAAAATTTGTAAAAGGTGATTTTGCACCATATCCCGCATTTGACCCGCATCATCAAAATAACCCCAACGCCCTTCAATACCGACTGACTCAGCAACGCTTATTTGCACATGATCAATGCAGTTATGATCCCAGTTAGTTGCAAAAATACTGTTTGCAAAACGTAGTGCGATCAAATTTAGTACCGTTTCTTTACCAAGATAATGATCAATGCGGTAGATTTGTCTCTCACTGAAAAACGCCGCGACTTGCTCATTAATCACTTTTGACGACGCTAAATCATGACCAATCGGTTTCTCTAACACCACTCTTACACTGGAGTCGATTACATTAGCTGCGTTCATGCCCTTACAAATATCACCGTATATCGAAGGCGGTGTTGCGAAATAGCAAACCATAGTGCGAGAAACATCAACATGTTCACAGAGTTTTGAATAATCTTCTGCATTTTTCATGTCAATTTGAACATAATCTAAACGTTGCTCAAATCGTTGCCATGTTTCATCGCAAAAAGTTTCGCCTAAAAATTTGCTGATATTTTCTTTAACTTTAGAAACATATTCTGCTTGTTGCATGTCTTGACGAGCTACACCGATGATATTGGTGCGGTCATTTAATAGCTTAGCTTTTTCAAGCTGATAAAGAGAAGGAAGTAGTTTGCGTCTTGCTAAGTCACCTAAGGTGCCAAATAAAACAAAATCAATGGGTTCGTAACCAGAATTGGTTGCCCCAGTATCTATAATCATAGTAGCCTCTTTGCATTGAATTCATGCAACATTGTAATTATTGACAGGTAATTATTGCATATAGTAGACAACAAATGTAGTAATATTACAACTAATACAAGTTCAAAACACCAAACTCTTTAAGCACAAATAAAAACACATTTTATTTTTTATAATGTCAATCTACAAGTCACCTTGAAAATCATACATTTGTTTATTTACAGCACCTATACAAACTATAAAGCATAAGAATCTTTGTGTATAAAACAACTAAATAAGCCGATAATTAGCGCCAAGAGTCAGAATTAAATCCATTAAAATGTTAATTATTGTTGTCAATAAGTTACAACAAAAATGACAAACGTTAAAAATAATCGTAGTATTATTACAGTTTATCTGTTCGTGAGCGACCAATAGGATTTCCGAATTTACTTGGAGCGTGCTAAAAACAACAAAGAGAGCAAATAAAAGCCTCTTTAGCGAGATAATAATAATGAACATCCTCGAAAAAATCACACGACAAAAAGCTGATTTTAGTAAATCAGAGAAAAAAGTAGCAGAAGTCATTCTAGCGAATCCACAAGTGGCTATTCATTCTTCAATTGCAACATTAGCTAAAATGTCTAACGTTAGTGAGCCGACGGTCAATCGATTTTGCAGACGATTAGATACTAAAGGATACCCTGACTTTAAATTGCATCTAGCGCAAAGTCTCGCCAATGGTACTCCATATGTAAATCGTCACGTTGATGAATTTGACGGTCCAACTGAATACACCAACAAAATTTTCGAATCCACCATGGCCTTATTAGAAGTGGCTCGTCAGTCTCTTGACATCGCGACGGTAAATCGAGTGGTAGATCTACTGACTCAAGCTAAAAGGATATCATTTTTTGGCGTGGGAGCGTCTTCTTCGGTGGCTCATGACGCACTCAACAAATTCTTTAGATTTAACGTGCCTGTCGTCTATTTTGAAGATACGTTAATGCAACGCATGAGTTGTATGAATTGTACGGAAGAAGATGTCGTGGTGTTAATATCCCACACAGGTAGAACCAAAAGTTTGGTTGATATTGCACAAATAGCAAGATCAAATGACGCGGTTGTTGTGGGTATAACTTCCGCTGATAGTCCATTAAGCAAAGAGTGCAATTACGTACTTTCGCTAGCGGTTCCTGAAGATACTGACTTATATATGCCGATGGCATCCCGTATTGCCCAACTGACATTAATCGATGTTTTAGCCACTGGTTTTACGCTTCGCAGAGGCACCAAGTTTAGAGAAAACTTAAAAAGAGTAAAAGACACCTTACGGGGTAGCCGCTTTAACAAAACAGAGACTTAGCTATCAATTTATTTGAATTTCAACCTTAAGCCGTCACCGTTTGCATATAAAAGTAATAAATAAATCCGAAACCACAACACAAATTGAGTAACGATATGTCGCGTAGAACAAAAATACTAGCCACTTTAGGTCCTGCAACTGATACCCAAGAGATGATTGAAGCCATTATAGCAGCGGGTGCAAACGTGGTTAGAATGAACTTTTCGCATGGCAATGCGCAAGACCACATTGAGCGTGCGAATAAAGTACGCAGCGCGGCAAAAAAACTGAACAAATATGTGGCCATTTTAGGCGATCTCCAAGGTCCTAAAATACGTATTTCTCGCTTCATAGATTCCGCCGTTCAATTAGACATTGGACAAACATTTACATTGGATGCCGAGCTCGAACTCAATGCAGGCACCAATGAAGCCGTTGGTATTGATTATAAAGCCCTTCCTGATGATGTTAGCGAAGGCGACTTATTGTTATTAGATGATGGTAGAATTCAACTGCTTGTCACTCGCGTTGAAGGCAGAAAAGTGGTTGCAACGGTTACGGTTGGCGGCAGACTATCCAATAATAAGGGTATTAACCGTCAAGGCGGTGGATTGACTGCTGAAGCATTAACAGAAAAAGACAAACGTGACATTGTTACTGCAGCCGAAATTGGTGTTGATTATTTGGCCGTCTCTTTTCCTCGCTGCGGCGCTGACCTAGATTCTGCACGCGAGCTAGCTCGGCAAGCTGGCTCGAAGGCTAAAATTTGTGCCAAAGTTGAACGCGCAGAAACCGTTGCCAGCGAGGCAGCCATGGACGATATCATTTTGGCTTCTGACGCGGTCATGGTAGCCCGCGGCGACTTAGGTGTAGAAATTGGTGATGCTGAACTTGTCGGTGTACAAAAAAAATTGATTGCACGCTCCAGACAGTTAAATCGGGTTGTTATTACGGCCACACAAATGATGGAATCAATGATTGAAAGCCCAATGCCAACGCGCGCTGAAGTTATGGATGTGGCAAATGCAGTTCTTGACGGCACAGATGCAGTGATGCTTTCAGCCGAAACTGCAGCCGGTAAATATCCTGTTGAAACTGTCAAAGCAATGGCCCGGGTTTGTGAAGGTGCGGAACTACACCCAAGCGTTCACATATCTAAACATCGCTTAGATGAATTCTTTAAAGATGTGAGTGAAACGACTGCTATGTCGGCAGTGTATGCGGCAAATCACTTACCTACAATTAAAGCGATTGTCGGGCTTACCGAAAGTGGCACAACACCAAAATTAATGTCCAGAATCACCACATCTTTGCCGATCATTGCAATGTCTAGACACATTGCAACATTGAACATGATGGCGCTTTACCGTGGTGTTGTGCCGCTGTATTTCGATTCAA